>OBLX010000006.1_pt1 | contig 209501 bp, 206 predicted proteins | sample 1519811 | NCBI WGS metagenome assembly OBLX01 (sample SAMEA3991476, study PRJEB22521) | metagenome | biome: anthropogenic terrestrial biome; feature: sewage plant; material: surface water | place: Sweden | collected 2012-09-26
GGGCCCGCCGCGGCCGCCGAGGGCTCGGTGCTCAACCGCCGCTGGCTCGAGGAGTTCGGCGGCCTGCTCGGCCTGCGCGTGTCGGACCTGATCGGCCAGGGCGGCATCGAGGCCCGACACCTGATCCAGTACACGTACCCCACCGACGAGCAGCTCACCGCCGCCGGCACCACCGGTCTCTTCCTGGGGCACTTCCTCCCCTGGGACGGCTGGACCAACGCCCTCATCGCCAAGGCCCACGGGTTCGAGACCCACCCCCACCTCATCGAGGGCTCCCTCTGCGACTACGAGAACCTCGACAACATCCAGACCGGCATCCACGACTACTTCAAGTTCCTGAAGTACGGCTTCGGCCGGGCCACCGACCTCGCCTGCATGCAGGTCCGACGGGGCCGGCTCTCGCGGGCCGACGCGCTCGAGGCGGTGCGGCGCCACGACGGCAAGTTCCCCTGGACCTACCTCGGTGTGCCCCTCGAGGACGTCCTCGACGACATCGACATGACCATCGACGACTTCCTGGCCGTGTGCGACCGTTTCACCAACAAGCGCCTGTTCCAGACCGACCACCAGGGCCAACTCGTGCGGGACCGTCGGGGCAACCTGGCCAGGGTCAACGACGACAACGTGCCGGGGTAGGCATCGTGGGTTCGGTCGCGATCATCGACTACGGCCTGTCGAACCTCGATTCCGTCCGTCGCGCGCTCGAGGAGCTCTCGGCGCAGCCCTACGTGGTCGCACACGGCGCCGACCTGGGCCGGCCCGACCGCATCGTCCTCCCAGGCGTCGGCGCCCTGCCCGACGCCATGGCCAACCTGGCCGAACGGGAACTCGACACCGCACTGGCGGACCAGGTGCTCGGGCGGGAGATCCCCCTGCTCGGCATCTGCCTCGGCATGCAGCTGCTGGCGTCGAAGGGCAACGAGGTCACGCCCACGCCGGGGCTCGGGTGGATCGCCGGCGAGGTGGTGCGCATCGAGCCACCCGACCCCACCACCCGCGTCCCCCACGTCGGCTGGAACGAGGTCGACTCGTCCCCTGGCTGCCCGCTCTTCGACGGCATCCCGGAGCGGGCCGACTTCTACTTCGTGCACAGCTACCACTTCGTCCCCGACGCGCCGGCCTCGGTGGGGGCGACCACGCCCTACGCGGGCGGGATCGTCTCGGCCGTGCAGGGCCCACCCAACGTCTTCGGCGTGCAGTTCCACCCGGAGAAGAGCCAGGACGCCGGCTTCCGCGTCCTGGCCAACTTCCTGGAGGTCTGATGCTCAAGGCCCGCATCGTCCCCACCCTGCTGTACAAGGACTTCGGCCTGGTCAAGGGCGTCGCCTTCGACTCCCTCCGGGCCGTGGGCAGCCCCATGCAGGCCATCAAGGTCTACGAGCTCCGGCAGGTCGACGAGCTCGTCTTCTTCGACGTCACCGCCACCCGGCAGGGTCGGGGCCCGGACCTCGAGCTGATCGACGACCTCGCCGACGAATGCTTCATGCCGCTGACCGTGGGGGGCGGCGTGCGCTCGGCGCAGGACGTGTACGAGCTGCTCCAGGTGGGCGCCGACAAGGTCTGCATCGGCAGCGCCGCGGTGGAGCACCCCGAGATCATCGACCAGGCCGCGGCCCGGTTCGGGACGCAGTGCATCGTGGTGTCGATCGACACCCGGGTCGACCCCGACGGGGGCTCGTCCGTGTGGGTGCGCTCCGCGACCGCGTCGACCACCCTCGACCCGGTGGCCCTCGCCAAGGAGGTCGAGGACCGCGGCGCCGGCGAGCTCATCGTCCAGTCGATCGACCGTGACGGGACCATGACGGGCTACGACCTCGAGACCCTCGCGGCGGTCGCCGACGCGGTGTCCATCCCGGTCGTCGCCAGCGGCGGGGCCGGGTCGTACGACGACATGCACGCCGCCTTCACCACGGCGCACGTCTCCGCGGTGGCCGCCGCCAGCATCTACCACTTCACCCACCAGACGCCGCTCGAGGCCAAGGAGCACCTCCGGGCCCGAGGCGTCCCCGTGCGCCGCTGAGCACCTAGCCCGGGACGAACGCAGCCCGGCGTCGAGGGGCGAGGCGGACCAGGCTCCCGCTCCGACTGAGCGCCACGCCGGCGAGCACCGCGACGAGCGCGAGGCGCACCACGAGCCCCGCCCCGCTCGTGGGCAGGACGAGGGCGAGGCCCACGCCCACGAGGCCGGTCACGCCCGCTTCGGCCAGCGCCGGGCGGTTCCACGGCACGGCCGCCTGGCGACGGCTGGCGAGGCCCACGAGTCCGGCGAGGAGGGCGTAGCCGACCACGGTGGCGGCCGCCGCCGCGGTGAGGCCCCAGATCGGCAGCAGCAGGACGTTGAGGCCCACGTTGACGAGCGCGGCGAGGGGCATGGCCAGGAGCAGCACGGCCGTGCGCTTGCGCTTGAACAAGACCATGACGGAGGCCAGGTAGACGAAGTCGAACAGGGTGGCGGCGGCGACCAGGGCGGCGACCCCGGCGAGCTCCTCCGGGGCGTAGGACGGCGGCGCGAGGATGCGCAGGCCGACGGGGGCGGCGAGGCCGACGGCGGCCACCAGGACCCCGACCAGCCAGGCCACGGGGACCGACGTGGTCGTCAGGGTCCGCCAGCGACCGTCGTCGGTGTCGGCGTAGACCATCGGCGCCCAGGCGTTGTTCAGCCCGTAGAGCACGACCGAGCCCACGGAGCCCACCACGTAGGACACCTGGTAGCGGGCGGCGGCATCGATGCCCAGCACACGCTCGACGAGCACGCGATCGGCGAGGGCCAGGACCATGAACCCGAGCAGGTGGGCGACCGTGGGGCCGCCGTGCTGCACGGCCGCCCGGACCCGGTCGAACGACGCCGGGCGCACGGTCCGCAGCGGCAGCAGGGCCAGCGCGAGCAGCGCACCCGCCACGGCGCCGGCGAGCACGCCGGCCAGATAGGACGACGGCGTGTCGCGGACGATCAGCAGGGCGAGGCCGAGCCCCTGGCCGCCGACGGTGACCACGAGCGTCGTGGCCACGAACGCGACGGGTCGCCCCTGGGCCTGGAAGATCGACAGGGCCGCGGCCTGGACGGTCACCGGCACCACGAGCAGCACGGCGAGCTGGAAGGGCCCGTCGAAGCCGAGCCCGCTGAACAGCTGGCTCCACACCGGCCCCGTCACCCACGCCGCCGCCGCCAGCGCCGTGGCGATGCCGGCGGTGGCCACCAGCAGGCGCTGGGCGCGCCGCTCGGCGTCGGGCTCCTTCTCGTACAGGCTCCAGGCGACGACGCTCGTGAGCCCCAGCGGGGCCACGGCGGCCAGCGCCTGGAAGACGACGAGGGCCAAGGCGACGGTGCCGTAGCCGGTCTCGTCGAGCTGGCGGGTCACGATCGGCATGACCGCCACGTAGGCCAGCAGCTGGACCGCGCGTGCGCCCAGGTAGGCCAGCCCGTGGGTGGCCAGCCGGGACCGCGCCATCAGCGCTGCCGTTCGTGGGCGCGGCGCCGGGCACCCGCCCGCACCGACTGGAGGGCGCGGAGGGTCCGGGCGCTCGACGGGTAGGCGTCGTGGGGCACCGGCGCGGCGGCGAGGATGCCCGTGAGCTCCTCGCCGCTGAAGCCCAGCTTCTTGCACACGAAGGCGGTGTCGTCGGCCAGCTCCGCGGGCTCGTAGAGGGGCACCTCGAGCTCGGCGAGGGCGTCCTCGCGGGAGGTCTCGCCGTTGACGATGAGGCTCGACAGGTGGGCGAGGCGCTTGTCGACGCCGAACTTCGTCGGGAGGATGTGCGCCTGGTAGTAGCGGGTGAAGGTCGACTCATAGTGCTTGCCGCCGTAGTACCGCCACCCCACCTCCCGCTCGAGCTCGGCCATGGCCTCGTCCTTGCGGAAGCAGAGCTCGTTGAGGACCTCGACGTAGCGCGGCCCGACGCCGGCGTAGCGCGCCAGGCCCCACCGGACGACGCCGCAGGTCGGGTACGTCGTCAGGGGCACCGAGCCGAAGCGGTCGTGGATCGCCTTGATGTTGCGCTTGTCCTGCTTCGGCCACACCCAGCTCGCGGGCAGGATCGACTCGGTGGCTGCGTTGTTGCCGCTGAGCACGAAGCCGATGCCGTGACGGCGGGCCAGGCGCAGCATGGTGGCGAAGATGGCGTGGTCGGTGACCAGCTCGACGTCGATCACCGAGGCGAGCAGGAAGGACCGCTGGAGGTCGCGGAACTCCTGCCAGTTGATGACCTCGGTCACGAGGTCGAAGCCGAGCGTCGTGCAGAGGCGCTCGATGTTGGACACGGCGATCTCGGAGTTCCACCCGTTGTCGAAGTGCACGGCCAGGGTGCGCAGGCCGAGGCGGGCGGCCTGGAGGGCCACGTAGGAGCTGTCCACTCCCCCGCTCAGGCCCACGAGGCACTGATACTCGGCATCGGGAGCGGCGCGGCGAATGCGCTCGGCCAGGGCGGCGAGACGGGCCGTGGCCTCGTCCTCGGTCGTGGGCAGGCCCGCGAGGCGGACCTCGGCCTCGCGGCAGTGCGAGCACCATCCGTGCTCGTCGAAGGTGATGGCCGGGTCGCTGGTGTCCATCACGCAACGGGTGCAGCGGCGGTGGGTCACTGACGGCTCCATCGTCATCACAGCGCCTCCACCTCCTCTGGGCTCGGGTAGCTGACCAACGACGCCCGGTGCTTCCCGTGGCAGGTGAAGAGGCGACCGGCGGCGGCGCCCGCGGCACCGGCTTGCAGGGCGGCCGAGAGGTCGGCGGTCGACCCGGCGCCACCACAGGCGACGACGGGGACCTCGACGCCCGCGGCGACGGCTCGGATGAGCTCGAGGTCGTAGCCCTCGGCGGTGCCGTCCCGTTCGACCGCGGTGACGAGCAGCTCGCCCGCGCCCCGGTCGGCCATCTCGCGGGCCAGCTCGACGGGATCCGATCGCCACGGGCCACGCGACGAGGGGCCCACGACCTCCAGGCGGCCACGACGCTTGCGTCGCACGTCGATGCTCACCACGACGGACTGGCGCCCGAACTCGGCGGCGCCCTTGGTCACGATCTCGGGGTCCACGAGCGCCGCGGTGTTGACCACCACCTTCTCGACCCCGGCGCGGAAGAGGTCCTCCATCTCGGCCACGGTGGTCACGCCGCCCCCGAAGGCGACGGGCATGAAGCACTCGCCGGCCAGCTCCCGGACCAACGACAGGTCCGGCGCCCGACCTTGGCGGGACGCCGTGAGGTCGAGGATCACCAGCTCGTCGACCTGCTTGGTGTTGAAGAGGCGCAGCGCATTGCGGGGATCGCCCAGGTAGACGGGATCGGCGAAGCGGAGGGTCTTCACCATGGCTTCGCCGTCGAGGGTGACGACCGGGATGGCGCGGGGGCGGAGCACGTCAGCGGGCCTCGAGCAGGCTCGTCGACCAGGCCTCGAACAGCGCCATGCCGAAGGCGTGGCTCTTCTCCGGGTGGAACTGGACGCCGAGCACGTTGGCGCGGCGCACGGCGCTCGTGAAGGTCGTGCCGTAGGTGGTGGTGGCCAGCAGGTCGGCGGGGTCGGCGCACTCGAGGCGATAGGAGTGCACGAAGTAGAAGCGGGGCGCGTCCCCCGCCAGCAGGGCCGTCGGCTGTACGGCCTCGACGTGGTTCCACCCCATGTGGGGCACCGGGAGGCCAGGAGCGTCGACCTTCGTCACCCTGGCGTCGAGCCAGCCCAGGCCCGGGAGCTCGCCCTCCTCGCTCCCGATGGCGAGCAGCTGCATGCCCAGGCAGATGCCGAGGAACGGCGTGCCCTCCTCCAGCACCCGACGCCCGAGGACGTCGCGCAGCCCGAGGCGGGTCAGGGCCTCGCTCCCCCGGTCGAAGGCGCCCACCCCGGGGAGGACGATGGCGTCCGCCTCGTCGATGCGGGCGGGGTCGGCCGTGACCACGGGGTCGAGCCCGACCTTGCGGGCCATGTTGGCCACCGAGCCGATGTTGCCCAGGTCGCAGTCGACGATGGCGATCACGGCGCGCACCCCGCCAGCTCGGCGACCGCCCGCAACGCGGGCTCGGGGGACACCCCGACGATGCCCGGCCGCCGGCCCTCGGCGACAGCGTCGGCGACGGCCGCCACGACGGCGCCGTCACGGGCGACCCGGGCACGGCCGGCGGCGACCTCCTCGGCGTACAGCTCGGCGCCGATCGGATCGACGATGACGCAAGGCACGCCCACGGCGGCGGCGTCGATCACGACCGACGAGGCCCTCGTGACCAGCACGTCGGCCCGGTCGAGCAGGGCGAACAGGGGCAGCTCGGTGCTGGCCCGGACCTCCACCCGGGCCGGGCCACGGGCGGCGGCCGCCCGCTCCCACCGGGGCACATCGGGGTCGGCCGGGTGGCACCGGAGGCCCCACCGCCACGACGCCGGCGCCGCCGCGATCGCGTCGAGGAGGCGCTCCAGGTCGCGGTCGGACTCCTCGTCGGCGAGGGCCACGAGGACGAAGGGGTCGTCGTCGGCCCGCAGGGGGCTGGTCACGTCGGCCCCGCCGGTGCCGTCCGCTCGACGGCCCACCCGGCCCCTGTCCGTCCGCCAGGACTGCAGTTCGAGGTTGCCCCCGACGAGGCAGCGCCCGGCGCCTTCGGGTGCCCACTCGGCGATGGCCTGCGCCTCGTCGTCGCTCCACACCCAGAACCGGTCCGGCAGCAACGCATAGCCCCCCGGCGGCACCCGCTCCCAGCCGGCGTAGGCGTAGTGGAGGCGCCCCTGGACCCCGTGTTGGAGATCGATCACGGGGATGCCCGCCCGACGGCAGGCGACCACGAAGGCGAAGCCGTGCAGGGCGTAGAACTCGACCACGGCGCCGGCCGTGGCCTGCTGGCGGTCCAGCCAGGCCTCGAAGGGCACCGCCATGGCGCTCACCACGGCGCCGGCGAGGGCCAGCGTCCGCTCGTCGGCGAGCGCGTCGGGCAGGCCGCGGTCGGCGAGGTCCCGGACCACGTCGTCGTGACCGGGGAGGCGGGTCGCGGGCAGACGGCCGAACCGGGTTCGCACCGCCCGGAGGTCCAAGGCGGGCTGCACCCGCACGACGGGGCCCAGCAGCCCGGCGGGCACGCGGTGGCCCGGCTCGAGCAGGGTCGAGGCCACCCCGTGGTCACGCAGGGCCCGCTGGAACGGGTCGGCGTGGCGGTCCACCGGCGTCGGGCCGGCGGAGAAGGAGATGCCGTCGCCGCACACCACTACGTGGGGGTCGCCCGTGCCCGCAGGTGGCCGTGGGGTCCGGGCGCCGGTGGTGGCGCAGCGAGCGGCCCCACCCGCTCGCCGCGCCAGATCGGTGGCCCCGCCGAGGCGGGGGCGGGTCGGACGGCCGTCCATGGTGCGGGCCAGGCGGTGGGCCAGGCGGGTCCGCGCGATGGGCCACACGTGGAGGTCACCGACCGTCCACTCGTCCACGGGGTGGGCGCCCTCGAGCGCGCCGAGGAGGACCATCAGGTCCTGTGGCGTCCGCAGCGTGTGGCCCGCCGGCGACCGGTCAGCCACCGACGACGTCCAGGAAGGACCGGGCCACCCCGACCGCCTCGTCGACGGTCATCAGCGGGTCGATGGGCAGGGACAGCACCTCCTCGGCGGCCCGCTCGGCGGCGGGTGCCGGCACGGCGCCGCCCTCGACCAGCCAGGGCTGCTGCGACAGCGCCACCGGGTAGTGGATGCCCGTGCCGATGCCGCGCTCGGCGAGGTCGCTCGCGGTCTGCTCCCGGTCGCTCACCCGGCTCACGAGCAGGTGGTGGACCGCACCGTCGTCCCAGGGGACGAGGTGCGCGCCGAGCTCGTCCCGGTAGGTCGCGGCGATGGTGCGGCGGGCCTCGGTCCACCGGGCGAGGTGCGGGAGCTTGGCGCCCAGCACGGCGGCCTGGAGGCCGTCGAGCCGCGAGCACCAGCCGACGGCGTCGTGCACGTACTTGCCCGTGCGGCCGTGGTTGCGCAGGCGCCGCACCTCGGCGGTCACCTCCTCGTCCGCGCTCAGCACCATGCCGCCGTCGCCCAGCGCCCCGAGGTTCTTCCCCGGGTAGAAGCTGAAGCAGGCGGCGTGGCCGATCTGGCCCACACCGGTCCCCCGGTGGTGGGCGAGGTGCGCCTGGGCGGCGTCCTCCACGACCACCAGCCCCTGGTCCCGCCACTGCTGGAGCGCGGCGGGGTCGACCATGTGGCCGTACAGGTGGACGGCGAGCACCGCCCGGGTCCGCTCGGTGCTCACGGCGCGGACGGTCTCGGGGGTGAGCAGCAGGGTCACCGGGTCGACGTCGGCCACGACCGGGGTGGCCCCGACGTGGACGGCCGCCTCGGCGGTGGCCACGAAGGTCATGGCGGGCACCACGACTTCGTGCCCGGGGCCGATCCCGAGGGCCCGCAGGGCCAGCGCCAGCGCATCGGTGCCCGAGCCGCACCCCGCGCCGCGGGGCAGGTCGTGGGCGGCGCCGAACTCGTGCTCGAAGGCCTCCACCTCCTTGCCCCCGACGAGGCTCGACGCCGAGATGACCCGGTCGATGGCTGCATCGAGGTCGGGGCGGATGGACGCGTGCATGCGGCCCAGGTCCAGGAACGGGACGTTGGTCATCGGGCCCTCCCAGGGTTTCCCACGACGGTGGCGCCCGCCGGGACGTCACGGACGACGACGGCGCCGGCGCCGACCAGGGCACCCGCGCCGACGGTCACGCCGGGCAGGAGCACGGCGGCCGCGCCCACCACGGCGCCCGACTCGATGTGGACGCCCTCGAGCCTGGCCTTCGTGTCGGGCCGGTTCGGGTAGCGGGCGTTGGTGACCACCACGCCGGGGCCCAGCCAGGCGCCGGCGTCGAGCACCGAGTGCTCCGGCACGAAGCACCCCGTGTGGAGGCGGACACCGTGGCCGAGGCGGACGTGGTGCTCGACCACGGTGCGGGTCCCGATGGAGACGTCGTCGCCGACCTCGGTGGCCTCGCGCACGACGGCGCCGTGGCCGACGTGGAGGCGGTCGCCGAAGGTCGACCCGCGGTAGAGCACGACGTGGCTGCGGATGGTCCCGTGCGCGCCGACGACCAGGGCGGCGCCCTCACCGTCGACGCCGGCGACCACGAAGGGCCCGATCTCGGTGCCCTCGCCGAGCACGGCGTCGTCCCCGACGACCGCGGACGGGTGGATCACCCGCCGACCGCCACCGGAGTCCCCCCGGCCCGGGCCGAGGCGTCGAGCGCGCTGAGCACCTCGACGACGGCGAGGCCGTGGCGGGCGTCGGTCAGCGGCGGGACGCCGGTGACGCACGCCTCGCCGAAGGCCTGCAGCTCGACGAGCAGCGGCTCGGTCAGCTCGAGGCGCGGGATCATGATGTCGCCGGAGCGGGTCCGCCACTGGAAGTCGCCCACGCTCTCGTAGGCGCCGAACTCCGCGTCGCGGGCCACGCCGGAGTCGACCAGCCACAGCTTCTGGTCCGCCGAGACGTCGTTGTAGATGACCATCTTCTCGTCGCCCACCACGGTCATGAGGCGGGTCTTGCGGGGATCGATCCAGCTCACGTGGAGGTTGGCGCCGATGCCCGACGGGAACTGGAGCGACCCGAACACGACGTCGTCGATCCCCTCACCGATGAACGAGAAGCCGCGGGCAGTGACCTCGGTCGGCAGCTCGTCGAGGAGGTACAGCATGATCGAGATGTCGTGGGGGCCGAAGTTCCACAGCGCCGAGCAGTCCCGGCGGATGCGCCCCAGGCTGAGCCGCTGGCTGTACAGGTACTGGACCCGGCCCAGGTCGCCGGCCTCGATGTAGTCCTTCAGCCGGCGCACGGGCTCGGCGTAGAGGAACGTGTGGCCCACCATGGCGATCAGGTCGCGCTCCTCGGCGAGGGCCACCAGGTCCCGGCCTTCGCCCACCTCCATGGCGAGCGGCTTCTCGACCATCACGTGGCGGCCCGACTCGAGGACCCGGGTGGCGAGCGCGGCGTGGGCGTGGGCGGGGACGGCCAGGACGACGGCGTCGACCTCGGGCGCGTCGAGGGCCTCGTCCAGCGAGGACCAGGAGGCGGCATCCGGGTGGTTGCCCCGGGCGGCCTTCCGGCGGTCCTCGTCGGGGTCGGCCACCCCGATCAGCTCGAGCGAGGACGCGGCGGCGACGTTGCGCGCCAGGTTCACGCCCCAGTAGCCGTAGCCGACGACCGCCGTGCCGATTCGATCACCCATGACGGGCCTCCCGGGAGGTGCAGGCGTCCTCGAGGAAGGACGCGAGGAATCCGGCTCCCCAGCAGGCGTGCATCACACCGAAGCTGGCGGCCAGCGTTGCGGGGTCGGCGCCGTGGCGCCGGGGCCGTGCGGCCGCGGTCCCCGCGAGGACGACGGCGGTGTAGGCCGCGAGCTCGACCGCGACGGCCTTCCGCCCGGCCGGCGTCACCGACGCCAGCGCGCCGAGACCCAGCGAGGCCACGAACGCGGGGGCCACGAGGTGGCGGGGACGCAGCGAACCGGGGTGGCGGCGCACGACCCGCTCCTTCCACCGCCCGTACCACCAGAACTGGCGGCCGAGGGCGGTCAGGGATGGGCGGGGGCGGTAGATCGAGGCCACGGTCGGGTCGAAGACCAGCACCTTGCCCTGCGACCGCAGCCGCCAGTTGAAGTCGTAGTCGCTGTTGCGCTCGAGGGTCTCGTCGAAGGCCAGGCCCGCGAGGTCCTCGCGCCGGTAGGCCGGGTGGCTGATGGTGTCGACCACCATGCGCTCCGCGGCGTAGCGGTGCGGGGAGGCCATGCCCACGGGCGAGACCATGGCCCGTCCGATGGCGTTCGAGGTCGGGTCCTCGCCGCGGTGGTCGTAGCGGCCGCCGACGCCGGTGGCGCCGGTGTCCGCGAGCACGGCCACCGACCGGGCCACGTAATCGGGGTCGGGCACGCCGTGGGCCGAGAAGAGGCAGAAGACCTCACCGCGCGCGGCGCGCAGGCCGCAGTTGAAGGCGGCGGCCGCCTTGCGCTGCGGGTTGTCGACGACCTCCAGCCAGGTGCAGGTCGCGGCGCGAGCGTCGACGTACGCCCGCGAGCCGTCCTGCGAACCACCGTCCACGACGATCACCTGGAGGCGCTCGGTCGGGTAGGACTGAGCAGCGAAGGCGTCGAGGCAGGCCTCGATGTGACCCAACTCGTCGCGCATGGGCACGCACACCGACACGAGGGGGAGGGGCTGCGGGAACGGTCGACCCGTCGGGCCCGGTCCGACCGGGCGCCCAGCGCGTCCGTCGTTCCGGGTGACCTTGGACGCCGTGGGGAGCGCTTGGGCAAGGACCACTGCTTCTTCAGTCGGCATCGACGGCACCGACATGAGCGGGCAGCCCGCCGATGCCGGCTGCAGAGCCTGGCTGCGCCGCCTGCCTCAGCGCCCGCCACCCTGGCGGCCGGTGACCGAGCGCAGGGTGCGTCCCACGATGCGCAGGTCGAGGACGAGGCCCTGGCGACGGAGGTAGAAGAACTCGTACTGGAGCTTCTCGAGGGCGTCGCGCTCGTCGCCGGCGTACCCGTACTTCACCTGCGCCCAACCCGTCAGGCCGGGCCGCACGAGGTGGCGCATCGAATAGAAGGGCAGCTTCTCGGTGAGCTCCTCGACGTAGGCGGGCTGCTCCGGCCGCGGACCCACCACGGCCAGCTCACCTCGCAGGATGTTGAGCACCTGGGGCAACTCGTCGAGGTGAGAGGCGCGCAGCACCTGGCCGAAGGGGGTGATGCGCGGGTCGTCCTCGGTGGTCCACTCGTTGTGGGTGGTCCCGTCGGCATCCGGACGCATGGTGCGGAACTTCACGATCTCGAACGGCTCGCCCAGCTTGCCGACGCGGGCCTGGCGGTAGAACAGCGGCCCGCGGTTGGCCAAGCGATCGGCCACCCAGACGATCGGAATGGCCACGGCCAGGACCACGAGCCCGGCAGTGGCCAGGGCGACGTCGACGAGCCGCTTGACGCGGCCGTAGCGGGTGCGGTGCACCTCACCGATGTCGAACATCAGCGACACCCGCTCCAGTTCGGAGACCGGCAGCTTGCCCAGCCACTCCTCGTAGAACAGCGACAGCGTGCGCAGGCGGATTCCCGACTCGTGCAGCGAGGCGGCTTGGCTGACGATGCTGGGCTCCACCTGGGCGGCACGATCGAGCACGACCACGGTCGCGCCCTCGGCGGTGACCCGCTCGCACAAGGGTCGGCGACCCACGCCGGCGACGGTCGCCTCCTCGGGCGTCATCACGGCCACGATCTCGGCGGGCAGCTCCGCGAACCGCTCGATCTCCTCCCGCAGCGGCGCGATCTCCGCATGGTCCCCGACGAGGACCACCCGGTCCTGGTGCAACGCACGGTCGTGGCCGTCCACGGCCAGGTTGACGCAGATCAGGTACCAGGGGACGAGCACGAGCACGCTGGCGAAGACCACGAAGCGGGGCAGGAGCGCGTCCCCCACGACGAGCTGCACGAGCGAGATGGCCACGGCGGCGCCGAAGGTCGCCGCCAGGGCCGACGCAACCGCGCTGCGCCGGGAGCGGGGCAGGTCGGGCAGGCCCACGCCGTAGGCCGCGATGACGAGCAGCAGCACGTAGGCCACCGCCCACCCGAAGCGGAAGGAGCTGGTGAAGTCGTACGAGGTCGCCGCGATGCGGCTGGCGTGCAGCTTGCTGAGCCCGAACACCGCCGCGACGGTGCCGACCACCAACATCGCCCGGGACAGGCGAGTGGTCATGTGTGCGCGGGCTCGGGCGAACGGGCCCCCGCCGAGGCCGTCGGCCGTCGGGCGGGGTCGGCGTACCAGTCGATGGCGAGGAAGGTGAGCGCCGGCCCGAGGGCACGGATGGAGTTCAGCCCGAGGTCGACCACGTAGGCCGACAGGAAGGGCACGAGCAGGGCGAAGGGCAGGGCCACGGTGAGCTCGAGGGTACGACGCCGCCACCAGCGCACGACGATCGCGACCGCGAGGGCCAGGAGGACGACGGCCACGCCGGCGTCCGACCAGTTGCCGGCGTGCGACCAGCCGCGGCGGTAGGAGTCCACGTACCCCCAGAGCGGCACGAAGCTGAGCTCCTGCACCTGGCTCTGGGGCCAGCCGAGGCGCCACCGCACGTAGAGCGCCCACGCCGCGGCCGTCACCCCGGGGACGACGACGAGGCGCACCCGCTGGCGCCAGGCCAGCCCCCCGACCCCGGAGAGCGCCACGGCCACCAGGGGCAGCAGCATGAACTCCTTCGCGAGGACGGCGGCCACCCCGGCGAGCACCGCCCACCCGAGGCGGTGCTCGCGGATCGCGAGGACGACGCCGACCAGCGCGGTGAGCGCGAGCGCGTCGCCGAAGTCCATCAGGAGGGAGATCGCCACCAGCGGGTTGAGGGTGTAGGCCAGTCCCACGATGGGCTTCGCCCCCGCAGCCACGGCCAGGCGGGCGGCGAAGAAGGTGCCCAGGCCGATGGCGGCCACGTTGACCGCCACCAGGCCCCAGAGCACGCCCTGCTCCCCCGCGAGGCGGAAGGGGGCGACGAGGGTCGGGTACAGCATGCGCTGGGCGCGGTAGGCTGGCCGGTCGAAGATCGTGGCCTCTCGGGAACCGTCCAGGAGCACCGGGTCCCGAGCCTGGAGCCAGTAGCCCTGGCCGTCGTGGCCGTCGTCGAGGGGCACGAGCAGGTCCTCGCCGAGGACCTGTCGGGCGAAGGGCGTGTAGTGGCCCTGACCCCCGAACTTCACGAACCATTCGGGGTGCCCGGGGAACGCCAGCGTGGCCAACACCACCAGGCCGAGGGCGAGGCCGAGGCCGGCGAGCACCGTGGTCCGCACCGAGGCGGATGCCGCCGGGCGGCGGGAAGGCGCCGGGAGGGGCGCAGTGGCGACGGGACCCACCTGCTTCCATCGGCAGGTGCACCCACCTTGCTGAGCGGCCCGCCTCTGGGCGGACCGCGGTGCTCAGGCGCGCTCGAGCAGCGGGCCCAGGAACTGGCCGGTATAGCTCTCGGGGGTCTTGGCCACGAGCTCGGGCGGGCCCTCGACGACCACGGTGCCGCCGCCCTTGCCGCCCTCGGGACCGAGGTCGACGATCCAGTCCGCGGTCTTGATCACGTCCAGGTTGTGCTCGATGACGAGCACGGTGTTGCCCTGGTCGACCAGGCGGGAGAGGACGGTCAGGAGCTTGCGGATGTCCTCGAAGTGCAGCCCCGTCGTGGGCTCGTCGAGGATGTAGATGGTGTGGCCTGTCGAGCGCTTGGCCAGCTCGCTGGCCAGCTTGACCCGCTGGGCCTCTCCGCCGGAGAGCGTCGGGGCGGGCTGTCCGAGGCGTACGTAGCCGAGACCGACGTCGACCAGCGTCTGCATGTGCCGGGCGATGGGCGGCTGGTTGGCGAAGAATTCGAGTGCCTCCTCGCAGGACAGGTCGAGCACCTCCGCGATGTTCCTGTCCTTGAAGGCGATGTCGAGGGTGTCGCGGTTGTAGCGGGCCCCCTTGCAGACCTCGCAGGGGACGTAGACGTCGGGCAGGAAGTGCATCTCGATCTTGATGGTCCCGTCGCCGGCACAGGCCTCGCAGCGACCGCCCTTGACGTTGAACGAGAAGCGACCGGGCAGGTAGCCCCGCACCTTGGCCTCGTGGGTCTGGGCGAACAGCTTCCGGATGTGGTCGAACACCCCGGTGTAGGTGGCGGGGTTGGACCGCGGGGTGCGGCCGATGGGCGACTGGTCGATGTTGATGACCTTGTCGAGCAGATCGATGCCCTCGACCGACGTGTGGCGGCCGGGCGGCGTCTTCGACGTGTAGATGGTCTGCATCAACGAGCGGTAGAGGATCTCGTTGACCAGCGTGGACTTGCCCGAGCCGGACACGCCGGTGACGGCCACGAAGCACCCCAAGGGGAAGTCCACGTCGATGTCGCGCAGGTTGTTCTCGCGAGCACCACGGACGCCGAGCCAGCGCTCGCCCGGTGACCGACGCGTGGCGGGCACGGGGATCGACCTCTTGCCCGAGAGGTACTGGCCGGTGATGGATGCCTTGGTCTTGAGCAGCTTCGCGACCGGCCCCGAGAACACGACGTCGCCGCCGTGCTCCCCCGCGCCCGGGCCGATGTCGACCACGTGGTCGGCGACCATGATGGTGTCCTCGTCGTGCTCGACCACCAGCACGGTGTTGCCCAGCTCGCGAAGGCGGATGAGGGTGTCGATGAGGCGCCGGTTGTCTCGCTGGTGCAGGCCGATGGACGGCTCGTCGAGCACGTAGAGCACGCCGACGAGGCCGCTGCCGATCTGGCTGGCCAGGCGGATGCGCTGGGCCTCGCCGCCCGCCAAGGTGGCCGAGGACCGGTGCAGGCTCAGGTAGTCGAGGCCCACGTCGAGGAGGAAGCCCATGCGGGCGTTGACCTCCTTGACCACGCGCTCGGCGATCATGCGGTCCCGCTCGGACAGCTCGAGCTCGGCGAGGGCCTTGGCGGAGTCCGAGATGGACATCGAGCACAGGTCGTGGATGTTCAGGCCGTCGATGGTGACGCCGAGCGAGAGGGGCTGGAGGCGGGCGCCGGCGCAGTCGTGGCAGGGCACCTCGCGCATGTAGCCCTCGATCTGCTCGCGCTGGGTGTCGGACTCGGCGTCGGCGTGGCGCCGCTGGAGGTACGGCACCACGCCCTCGTACTGGGCGTGGTACGAGCGGGTCCGGCCGTAGCGGTTCTTGTACTTGACGTGGACCCGGTCGGCGCCGGCGCCGAAGAGCAGCAGCTCGCGCTGCGCGTCGTTGAGGTCGGCGAAGGGCACGTCGGTGGGGATGGCGTGCTCGGCCGCCACCGACTCGACGAGGCGCTTGAAGTACTGGTTGTGGCCGCGGGCCCACGGGGCCAGGGCACCCTCGTCCACGGTGAGCGCGGGATTCGGCACCACGAGCTCGGGATCGACCTCGAAGCGGGTGCCGAGGCCGTCGCAGCGGGGGCAGGCGCCGTAGGGTGAGTTGAACGAGAAGTTGCGGGGGGCCAGCTCGTCGTAGGACGCCCCGCAGCTGGGGCAGGCCAGGTGCTGGCTGAAGGTGAGGGTCTCCTCGCTGCCCTGGCCCTCCTTGGGGACGACCTGGACCTCGGCCACCCCCTCGGCCAGGCGCAGGGCCGTCTCCAGGGAGTCGGTGAGGCGGCGCTCGATGCCCTCGCGCTTCACGAGGCGGTCGATGATGACCTCGATGGTGTGCTGCTCGTAGCGGGCCAGCTCGATGGCCTCGGTGAGCTCGTGTATCTCTCCGTCGATGCGGGCCCGGGCGTAACCCTGGGTGGCGAGGTCGGCCAACATCGTCGTGTAGTTGCCCTTGCGGCCCCGCACCACCGGCGCCAGCACCTGGAAGCGGGTGCCCTCGGGCAGCTCGAGGATGCGGTCGACGATCTGCTGGGGTGTCTGGCGGGTGATGACCGTGCCGTCGTTCGGGCAGTGGGGCACGCCGATGCGGGCGTAGAGCAGCCGCAGGTAGTCGTAGACCTCGGTGACGGTTCCCACCGTGGAGCGGGGGTTGCGCGAGGCGCTCTTCTGGTCGATCGAGATGGCCGGCGACAGGCCTTCGATGAAGTCCACGTCGGGCTTGTCCATCTGGCCCAGGAACTGGCGGGCGTAGGACGAGAGCGACTCGACGTAGCGGCGCTGGCCCTCGGCGTAGATGGTGTCGAAAGCCAGGGACGACTTGCCCGAGCCCGACAGGCCGGTGAACACGATGATCTTGTCCCGCGGCAGGTCCAGCGAGATGTTGCGCAGGTTGTGCTCCCGCGCGCCTCTGATCACCAAGGTGTCGGCCACCGAGGCCCACCCTACCGGCGGAAGATGGTCGAACGTGTGTTTGTTCCTACCGTCTTTCGGGCACCGGGCCGGCCCTCGTGAAGACCACGGCGACGTCGTCCTCGTACCCCACCGACCACCCCGGTTCGGCCCGCAGGGCGGCGGTCAACGGCAGCCCGGGGTCGACCAGCACGGTGCCGATGCCCTCGCGATCGAGCTCCTCCTGCCACCCGGGTCGGGCCCGTACGGTGGCGTCGTAGACCTCGAGGTACTCGTCGTAGACGTCGGTCCGCCCGTCGATCGACACCGGGTAGTCCGGGGCCTGCCACATGAGGTAGCCACCCCAATCGAAGGTGTTGAACAGCTCGTGAGGGGGTCGCTCCACCTCCAGCCACGAGACGGCGCCCACGGGGAACTCCTGCGCGAGGCGCTGGTCGGTGGCGGCCGACCCGGTGCGGCTGAACGTGGCCACGATGACCAGGATCGCCAGCACGGCCACCGTGGCCAGAACCGCCCGGTCGGCCGGACGGTCGTCGGTCTCGGTCACGGTGCCCACTCCGCCCCCCGTCACCGCCGAGAGGTGGCGAGCGACGGCCGGCGCAGCCAACACGGCGAAGAAGGGGATGCTTCGGGTGAACTGGAGCGCGAACGCGGCGCCCGCGGCCACCCAGAGCAGCTCGGTCGGGTCGGCGTCACGCCAGCGCCAGAGGAGCAGGGCGACGGTGACGCCGAGCAGCACGAAGAACGGGAGCGCCGCCGCGTCGCCGAGAGAGGGGGGCTGGTACTCCTGCACGAACCTCGTGCTCGAGGCCACCTGGTGGAAGGGCAGGCCGTACACCCGCCATCCGGACGGGTTCACGACGAGGACGGCGACGCAGGTGACCGCGACCAGTGCCAGGCGGTGGTGCGCGGGCGCCGTCAACGGGTCGCGGCGCAGCAGTCGGCGCAGCGACTCCCCCGCCACCATGGTGCCCAGGATGATCACGCCGTAGACGACCCCGCCGTGCCCGTTCACCCAGACGAGGAACAGGGGCACCGCCCACCAGAGGAATCGCCGATCCGGGGCCCGGCGCCAGCGCAGCAGCAGGGCGACCAGGAGCGCGGTCCCGGTGAAGGTCACCATCTGCGTGCGGGCCGACCAGAAGATGGATGACGACGCGGCGGTCAACACGATGACCCCGGCCCGCACCCTGGTCGTGCCGGGCAGCGCCCGGTAGAGCACGACGAGGGAGAGCGTGGCGAGGGCGGCGACCGCGAGGGCGACACCGACGAGGCCCACCCACCGCCAGACGCCGTAGAGCCCGAGTTGGGCGAGCCAGTCGGTCTGCACACGGGCGATCCCCGGGCGGGTGTGGTTGAACGGATCGATGCCGGCCCAGCGGTTGTGGTCGAGCATCCACCGTGCGGTCCGCAGGTGGAACCAGAGGTCGTTGTCCACCGCCGGGCGCACCGCGATCAGGAACGTGAGCAGTCCGACGATGGCGGTTGCCGCCCGGTCGTTCGTGCACCGGCGGCGCGACGGCACGCCGGGATCGGAGCGAGGGCCGGTCGCCGCCGGCGCGACCGCCGTCACGGGACCGCGACGGCGGTCGCGCCGGCGGTTCGCATCTGGATCGAGCGCTCGGGGGCCTCGTCCTCCGTGGCGGCCGGCACCGTCTCCGCACCGTCACCGGGACGGAGGGCGAACACGGCCACGAGCATGGCCAGCTGGACCAGCGGCATGCCGACGTCACGGAGCCAGGCCTGCGCGTGCTCGAGCACCGATGCACCGCCGGCGCCGACGGCCACCGGGAACATGGCGATGTCGAGGAGCGCGCCCTGCGCCAGCGCGAGCCACGTGAGCCGCGAACGGGGCATGAGGGCGAGCACCGGCAGCCCCCACGCCCAGTACCAGGGCAGGAAGTTGGCGCCGACCAGCGCGAACGAGAGCAGGACCGCGCCGACGACCGCGGGCAGGCTCGGGTCACGCCGGCGTCGGAGCACGACCGCGACTGCGAACGCCGCCACCACCACCTCGGCCAGCTTGGCGATCAGCTCCCGGGCCTGGGCCTCGGCGGTCGCGGGCGTCTCGCCCGCGGCCACGTCGTGGTCGATCAGCGCCTCGCGCGGAGCGAACCAGATCGACGAGGCCGTCTGGCGGAGCTGCGCGTGCTGCAGGGGGGCGATGGCGTCGGAGCCTCCCGCGAGGGCCAGCGAGCCGATCACCAGGGCCGCCAGCACCCAACCGGCGGCCAGCACGGCGCGCAGGCCGTGACGGCGCCAGAGCCACGTCATGGCGGCGACGACGGCGAGCGCGGCCGACAGCTTCACGAGGACGGCGGCGGCGAAGGCCACGCCGGCCCAGGCAGGGCGTCCGGACAGCGTGAGGAGCACGCCGGCGAGCAGGCCGAGGCCGACGAGCGCGTCGTTGTGCCCGCTGTTCACCACGGCCAGGATCACCAGCGGGTTCAGGCCCACCACGACCAGTGCGGCCACGCCGGCGCGCCGGCGGTCGAGCAGGAGGAGGATGGTCCCGACCGAGGCGGCGGCCAGCACCTGGAAGACCAGCCGGGCAGCCAGCGCCGAGTTGCCGGCGAGCACCGCGCCCACGCCGGAGAGCCCGGAGAAGAGGGGCCCGTAGACCGAGGCGGTGTGGTGCCACTGGGGGTCCATGGGCCCGAGGAACGGGTCACCGGCGAACGAGGCGGGCAGGTGGGTGTAGGGGCTGGCGTGGTGGATCCCGAGGACCCGCCCGTACATGGCGTACGCCCAGAGGTCACGGGACTCGAGGGGCGGCGCCACGACCGCGAGCAGGAGCAGGCCGCCGGCCGTCCACAGGACCGTGCGGCGCTCGAGCCACGGCTCGCGGAGCTGGGTGACCAGCACCACCGCGAACCCGGCGTAGGCGGTGACCAGGAGCGTGAGGTTCACCACGGTCGACGTGGTCTGCAGGATCAGCAGCAGCGCCATCGCGCCCACCCCGGCGGCGAGGGCCAGGTGCCTCCCGTCGCGGAGGTCCCGCCGGGCGACCGGGCGCACGGCCTCGGGCCCGGCGCGGGAGGTCGGATTCGCCACGGTCACCAATCGGGCGGTGGCTGCGGCCCTTGAGGAGCGGCGGCCGCCTACCCGGCCTCGTACCGGTGCACCACGAGCTGCTGGCCCGCCGGCAGGGGCACGCGGTCGGGCGCACCGACCACGCGGTAGCCGTCCAGCGACGGCGGCTCTGGCTCGCTCTCCCCCGGCACCGCGAGCTGGACCACGGCCAGCTCCGCCGCCCCCACGGCTCGGGCGACGGCCGCGGCCGGCGCCACCTCGCCCGGCGTCGCCGTCCGCAACCAGCGGTGATCGCCGTACCAGGCGCCCGCCTGGCGGCCGAGGTGATCGAGGTCGCTGATGACGACGACGTCGGCGGGGAGGGCTTCGACGGCCGCCACCGCGGTGGCGATGTCCCGCGTGCGCTCGATGTGCCACACCGCCCCGATGGCCGCCACCAGGACGGCGAGCCCGACCATCACCGCGGCCACAGGGCGTCGCCAACCCACCTCGCGCAGGCGCCCCACGGCGAGGACGGTGAGGAGGGCGCCGGAGAGCAGGACGTATCGGCCGCCCCACTGCGAGTGGTGGTTGCCGATCCACTCGGTGGCCCAGACGAGCGGCAGGGCGCCGAGGGCGGTGCCGAGCACCACGCGCTCCTTCGGACAGCGGGCGGAGAACACGCCCACGGCGGCGAGCGGGGCGACGGCGAGGACGCCCGGCACGAACCCCGGCCCGGTCGAGAACCGGGCCACGTAGAGGCCGACCGCCACCACCATCGCCCCGACGGCGGCGCGGGAGCCGACCACCTGGGGAGCGGCGAGGTGGGCACCGACGGTCAGCAGCGCCAGTGCCAACAAGGCACCGAGGAGCAGCGCCGCATCCCGCTCGTCCGAGAAGAGCCCCACCGACGTGAGCACGGCGTCGGTCACCCGGCTCCCGGCCTGGGCCGCGGTACCGGCCAGGCTCTCGGCGGCACGCCCGTCGCGCACCCCGTGGGACAGCAGGACCCGCTCGACGACGGCGTTGGCCAGCACGGGCGCACCGAGGCCGACCAGCATCAGGGCGAAGCGTCGCCGGTCGGCGAAGGTGCGACGGCGCTCGGCGCCCACGAGCAGGGTGGTGACCACGAAGGCCACCCCGTAGAGCAGCATCTCCGCCCGGAGAACCACGGCCAGGCCGGCGGCCAGGCCCGCCAGAAGGGCGCTCGGGGCGCTGGGCTCGTCGTCGAGGGCGAGCGCAACGGCCAACAGCGCGAGCCCGAGCGCCGGCCCGTGCTCCCAGAAGTCGCCGGCGTAGAACAGGGCGGGGCCCGCTGCGCCCACGAGCCAGAACGCCGGCCACCCTTCCCCCCCGTGGAGGCGACGCGAGAGGTGGCGGGCGGCCAGAGCGGCCAGCAGCCCACCGAGCGCGGGCAGGAGGAGCACACCGGCCGGGCCGGCCAGCCGGTACAGGGGCACGGCGGCGACCACGAAGGGGAGGCTGGTTGCCTGGACCCACCGGTCGCCCACCGCGGTGGTGTTCCACAGCGGGTGGAAGTCACCGTCGGGGTCCTGCGCCTCGGCCCAGTAGCCCACGTCGGGCACGAGGGTCCCCTGGTCGGCCATGACCACGACCGTCGCCAGCTTGCCACCGGCGTCGCTGCCGGACGCGGCACGTGGGTCCCCGAGGGCGATCACCAGGGTGTAGAGAGCGAGCAGCAGGAGCGCGGCGCCGGGCACCGTGCGCCACGGCGGGCGAAGAGGGCGCGGCGCGCCTTCGGGCCGCGCCTCGGTGGCCTCGACGGCGAGCGGCTGCACCCCTGCCCATCGGCGCCCGACCCGGTGCCATGAGCCGGGGCCGCAGGCTCACACGACCTCGCGCAGCTCCCGCTTCAGGTCGGCGATCTCGTCTCGGAGGCGGGCGGCGTACTCGAAGCGCAGCTCGGCCGACGCTTCGTGCATCTCCTCCTCGAGGGTCCGGATGAGCCGTCCCAGCTCGTCGTGGGGCAGGTCGGCGAAGTCCGAGCGCTGGTCGCGTTTGCGCGAGCGGCGGTCGGCCCCGGGCACGGGGGCGCCCTCGGCAGGCCGCAGCTGGGCCAGGATGTCGGTGACGGCCTTGCGGATGGTCTGAGGATCGATGCCGTTCTCTTCGTTGTAGGCCTGTTGGAGGCCGCGGCGGCGGTTGGTCTCGGAGATGGCCCGCTGCATGGAGTCGGTGACCGTGTCGGCGTACATCACCACCTGGCCGTCGACGTTGCGGGCGGCGCGCCCGATGGTCTGGATCAACGACGTCTCGCTGCGGAGGAAGCCTTCCTTGTCGGCATCGAGGATGGCGACCAACGAGACCTCGGGGAGGTCGAGGCCCTCGCGGAGCAGGTTGATGCCGACGAGCACGTCGAACTCGCCGAGGCGCAGGTCGCGCAGGATCTCGATGCGCTCGATGGTGTCGACCTCGCTGTGCAGGTACCGAACGCGCAGGCCGAGCTCGAGGAGGTAGTCGGTGAGGTCCTCGGCCATCTTCTTGGTCAGCGTGGTGACGAGGATGCGGGCGTCGACCTTGATGCGCTCGTTGATGGCCTCGACGAGGTCGTCGATCTGGCCCTTGGTGGGCTTGACGATGATCTCGGGGTCGATCAGCCCGGTCGGCCGAACGATCTGTTCGACCACCTGGCTGGAGTGGGACAGCTCGTAGTCACTCGGGGTGGCCGAGAGGAACACCACCTGGTGGACCTTCTCGACGAACTCCTCGAAGCGCAAGGGACGGTTGTCCGCGGCCGACGGCAGCCGGAACCCGTACTCGATGAGGTTCTCCTTGCGGGAGCGGTCGCCCTCGTACTGGCCGTGCAGCTGCGGCACGGCCACGTGGGACTCGTCGAGCACCACGAGGTAGTCGTCCGGGAAGAAGTCGAGCAGGGTGTTCGGGGGCGTGCCGGGGCCACGCCCCTCGATGGGCGCCGAGTAGTTCTCGATGCCGTTGCAGAAGCCGAGCTCCTGCATCATCTCGAGGTCGTACTGGGTGCGCATGCGCAGGCGCTGGGCCTCGAGCAGCTTGCCCTGGGACTCGAACCACGCCAGTCGCTCCTGCAGCTCGGCCTCGATGCGGGTGATGGCCGCCTTCATCCGCTCCTCGCCGGCCACGTAATGGGTGGCGGGGAACACGATCAGCTCGTCGAGGGTGGCGACCAGCTGCCCGGTGAGGGGATCGACCTCGGTGATGGCCTCGACCTCGTCGCCGAAGAGCTCGATGCGCACGGCGTGCTCGTCGTAGGCGGGGTGGATCTCGACGGTGTCGCCCCGCACGCGGAACTTGCCGCGCACGAGGTTCATGTCGTTGCGCTCGTACTGCATGTCGACGAGGCGGCGGAGGATGGCGCGCTGCTCGTGCTCCTCGCCCACCCGGACGTGCAGGAGCTGCTGCTCGTACTCCTCGGGCGAGCCCAGGCCGTAGATGCACGAGACCGACGCGACGACGATGGTGTCGCGCCGGGTGAGCAGGGCCGAGGTGGCCGAGTGGCGCAGGCGGTCGATCTCGTCGTTCACCGACGAGTCCTTCTCGATGTAGGTGTCGCTCGCGGCCATGTAGGCCTCGGGCTGGTAGTAGTCGTAGTAGGAGACGAAGTACTCGACCCGGTTGTCGGGGAAGAACTCGCGGAACTCGTTCGCCAGCTGCGCGGCCAACGACTTGTTGGGCGCGATGACCAGGGTGGGGCGCTGCACCTGCTCGATGGTCCAGGCGATGGTGGCGCTCTTGCCGCTGCCGGTGATGCCGAGCAGCGTCTGGAAGCGATCGCCCCGCTCGATGCCCTCGCTCAGCGCGGCGATGGCCGCGGGCTGGTCCCCTGCGGGCTCGAAGTCGGAGACGACCCTGAACGGCGGCACCTCGCGATGCTACCGACGCCCACTGACGGCGACGCCGGGCCCCCTCGCCCGGCCCCGACTTGAGGACGGGGCGCTCCTGCCGATGCTTCGAAGGTGACCAGCGTCCTCGAGCCGATTGCCCGACGCGGCGCGGCCACGCGCCCCCGCAGCCAGGACCGGTTCCTCGTGGGCCTGTTCGTGACCACGACGTTCCTCGGCGCCGGCCTGCTGTTCCTGGTCCAGCCGATGGTGGCGAAGATGCTGCTGCCGGTGCTCGGCGGCACCCCGGATGTCTGGAACACCGCGATGGTGTTCTTCCAGGCGGTCCTCCTCGCGGGCTACGCGTACGCCCACCTCAGCACCTCCCGCCTGGGCCTGCGGCGCCAGCCCCTGGTGCAGCTCGTGGTCCTCCTCGTGCCCTTGGCGCTGCTCCCGGTCGCCGTCCCTGCGGGCTGGGTGCCGCCGCAGGGCGTCGCTCCGGCGCTCTGGACCCTTCTCGCCCTGGCGGTCGCCGTCGGCACCCCCTTCTTCGTACTGTCGACGTCGAGCCCCACCCTCCAGCGATGGTTCTCCGTCACGGACCACCCGGCCGCGGCCGACCCGTACTTCCTCTACGCCGCGGGCAACGTGGGCAGCCTGCTCGCCCTCGTGGGGTACCCCCTGTTCGTCGAGCCCCGATTCGCCCTGGAGGACCAGGCCCGGCTGTGGTCCGCGGGCTACGTGTTGTTCGTCGTGGCATGCGCCGCCTGTGTGGTCGCGATGCGTCGCCGCTACGCCTCTGCAGGGGATCCGCTGGTGCACCCCGCCGCGGCCGGCGAGGCCATCGGCCAGCCCACCGTGCGCGTCGGCCTCGACGACGATGACGCGGCACCGGTGCCGTGGCGCCGTCGGGGACGCTGGGTCCTCTGGGCCTTCATCCCCTCGGCGCTGATGCTCGGCGTGACCCGCCACATCTCGACGGACATCGCATCGGTGCCCCTCCTGTGGGTCATCCCCTTGGCCCTCTACCTCATCAGCTTCATCGTCGCCTTCGGCCGTGAACCCTCTCGGGTCGTCACGGTGACCAGCCGCGCGGTGCGGTTGCTGGTCATCCCGGTGGCACTCACGTTCGTGGCCAGCTATGCGTCGGTGTGGCTCATCCTGCTCCCCCACCTCGCGTTGTTCTTCCTCATCGCGCTCCTGGCGCACGGCCGCCTCGCGATCGACCGTCCCTCGCCCCGCCGACTCACCGAGTTCTACCTGTGGATCTCCGTGGGCGGCGTGCTCGGAGGGGTCGCCTGCGCCCTGTTGGCGCCGGTGGTGTTCGACTCCGTGGCTGAGTACCCCCTCGTGCTCGGCTTGGCCCTCACCCTGCGCGTCCCGACCGCCGAGGAGGCGTCGGAACGCCACCGCCCGACGTGGCTCACCGCCGGTTACGTCCTCCTGCTGACCGGCCTCGTGAGCGTGGCCTTCGCCATCCAACACGTCGGGGCGGGCGGCGGTCAGACCCAACCCGCCCTCTTGCTCCTCGCCGTCGCCGCCCTCCTCGTGTACCTCGGCGCCCGCACGACGCACGCCTTCGCTGCCGGCCTGGGCCTCATCCTCGCCATCGGGCTCTTCATCTCACCGCTGCCCGAGCTCCACTCCGAGCGCACCTTCTTCGGTGTGCACCGGGTCCTGCGGGACGACCAGGGCCGCCACCTCTTGGCGAACGGCACCACGACCCATGGCATGCAGGCACCTGATGATCCGGGCGAGCCACTCGGCTACTACCACCGAGAGGGACCCATCGGCGAGGTCCTGACCGGCCTCGAGCAGAGCGGACGGCCCCGTGACATCGCCGTGATCGGTCTCGGCACGGGCGCGCTGGCCGCCTACGGGCGGGCCCAGGACTCGTTCACCTTCTACGAGATCGACCCCGCCGTCGCCCGCATCGCCTCGAACCCCGACTACTTCACGTACCTCCGTGACACGCCGGCATCCACCCGGATCGTGCTCGGCGACGGCCGGCTGAGCCTCGCCGCCGATGGGGACGCACGCTTCGACGTCATCGTCCTCGACGCATTCAGCTCCGACGCCGTCCCCGCGCACCTGCTGACGGTCGAGGCGGTGCAGGAGTACCTCGACCACCTCGGACCCGACGGCCTGCTGGCGTTCCACGTGTCGAACCGGTACTTCGACCTGGCACCGGTCGTCGGACGGGTGGGCCGGCAGCTCGGCCTCTCGGGCCTCGTGCGCACCGACGTTCCCGCCGCCGCCGAGTCGGCCGCGGGGCACCTCTCGTCGCAGTGGGTGCTCCTCGCCCGCAGCGCTGACGACCTCGGTGTCGTGGACGGCCACCACGAGTGGTTCGACTTGACCGCCGCAGGGACCGCACCGTTGTGGACCGACTCGTTCTCCGACCTGATCGGCGCCTTTCGCTGGTCGATCACCGGCTGAGAGAGGCCGGAGGCGGGCTCAGCCCGAGTCCGCCACCGGCGGCAGTGCCCGCATCCAGTGCCAGATCGAGTCCACCTGCGCCTCGAGATCGGCCCGGGTTCCGCTGTTGTCGATGACGCGATCTGCCTTGGCCAACCGGTCCTCGCGCGATGCCTGACGGGCCATTCGGGCGCGCGCATCGGCCTCCGGCACGCCGCGTTGGCGCACGAGCCGATCGACGGCGATCTCCGGGTCGACGTCGACGACGACGATCGCGGCCATGTCGGAGCGACCCGATTCGACGAGCAGGGGGACGTCGAGCACGACGACGTGATCGGTCGAGGCCTCTCGGGCCATGCGCCCGGCCATCTCAGCTCCCACCGCAGGGTGGACGATGGCGTTGAGCGCCGCCAGCTCGTCCGGGTCGTTGAAGACGATCTCGGCGATGGCGGCGCGGTCCAGGGTCCCGTCATCGGCGATCACGCCGGGGCCGAATCGGTCCGCGATCTCGGCGAACACGGCGGTGCCGGGACGCTGGATCTCGTGGACGATGGCGTCGGCGTCGATGACCACGGCGCCATGGTCGGCGAGCAGGGCCGACACAGTGGACTTGCCGGCGCCGATGCCCCCGGTGAGGCCAACGAGGATCACGAGCACGGCACCTTAGCTCTCCCGTGCTGATGCCGATGGAAGCGAGGTTGGATCGGCTGGCTGCACGCGACAGCTGTCGGCAGATTTTTCTTACACCGCGTGCGCGTGGTGACTGGGAGCGATGGCAATGGGCACAGTGCTCGATGAGGTCGACAGGGATGGCGACCCGCCCATCGTCGCGCCCTCACGGCGCTCCTGGCGACGCCAGACCGCCCGCCTGACCCGGGCAGGCGGCCTGAGCGACGAGACCGACCTCGTCGCCGCCGGCCTCGTCGACGACATCGATCTGCTGGCACCGTTCAACCCGGCCATCCTCGCCATCCGCTGGGGCACCACCGCAGTGTCGGTTGCACTCTCCGTGCCCTTCTTCATCGATGCCGACTGGATGGTCGTGGCCTGGTGTGGGGTCATCATGGCGCTGACCATCGTCCGGACCCTGCGACCCCTCGAGTACAACGGCGACACCCGAAGCCTCGTCGCCGTACTCGTCGAAGTGGCGCTCCCGGTCCTCGCCGTGGCATCGACGGGCTACTGGGACTCCCCCTTCGTCTTCTCCCTGGTCACCGCCATCATCGTGGCGGGGTTCGCTCGCGGATTCAGCTTCGGCCTGCGCGTCGCCGTTGCCTCCGCCCTGGCCGTGGCCATCCCCGACCTGGCCAGCGATGACGTCAGCGCCGAGGCGATACGGGTGTCGGCGCAGTGGATCGTCGTCATGCTCATGGTCGCCCTGGTCGCCGGGTATGCCCGCCGCATCTCCGGTGAGGCCGACCGCCAGCACTCGGTGGCCCTGGACCGCCTCGGCCGCCTCGCCGACGCGAACGCCCTGCTCTTCTCGCTGCACCGGGTCACCCAGACGCTGCCGGCGTCGTTCGACCTCGATGAGGTCCTCGACACCACGGTGACCCGCCTTCGGGGCCTCTTCGACTACGACGCCGCCGTGATCCTCCTGCTCGACGACACCGACTCGTCCATCTGGGTCGTCGCCCGGCGCGACGGCACCCGCCTGCCCGAGCGCATCTCCACGGCACAGCTCCCCCCGCCGCTGCGGGAGGTGGTGACCACCCAGGCCTTGGCGGCCGAAGGCAACCTCCTTCGCCAGGGCGGGCCCGGTCTCGTGCCATCGACCTCCTCTGGCCTGTACACACCGCTCCGGGCCCGCGGGTCGCTGATCGGCCTGCTGTCCATCGAGCACGCCGACGCCCACCACTTCGGAGCCCGAGATGTCGAGCTCCTCAACGGCTTCGTCGAACCGGCGGCGCTGGCGATCGACAACGCCCGGTGGTTCTCCCGACTGCGCACCGTGGGTGCCGACGAGGAACGAACCCGAATCGCGCGGGACCTCCACGACCGGATCGGCCAGTCACTGGCCTACCTCGCCTTCGAGCTCGACCGCATCGTCACCGCCGACACCAAGGGCGCCGACGTCGGGCCTTCCCTCGAGCAGCTGCGCAGCGATGTGCGCGGTGTGATCGGCGAGGTCCGCGACACGCTGTACGACCTGCGCACCGATGTCTCCGAGAGCCATGACATGGCCGACACCATCGAGGACTACGGCCGGCGCGTGGCCGAGCGAAGCAACCTCGAGATCCGGCTCTTCGCCGACCGGGGCCGTCGCCTGCCGATCCTCCAGGAGCGAGAGATGTGGCGGATCGCCCAGGAGGCCCTGACCAACGTGGAGCGCCACGCCCATGCCACCAAGGTACGGGTCGTGTGGCGCTGCAACGGCACCTCGGCCGCCCTCGAGGTGCTCGATGACGGCGTCGGATTCCCGGAAGGCCGCAGCGGCCGCCTGGACTCCTACGGCATCGTCGGCATGCGAGAACGGGCGTCGAGCATCGGCGCGACGCTCGAGCTGGTCTCCGCTCAGGGCAAGGGCACCCGCGTCCGATGCCTTCTCCAAGGGGGATGACATGACCGTCTACGACACCGCAACCCAGAGCGCGGCCGTCCGAGCGGTCTCGCTCGCCGCCGTGCATGCCGGCATCCGGCTCATGCTCGCCGACGACCACCGGATGCTCCGCGAGGGCCTGCGCCGGTCGATGGCCGAGCAGGGCTTCGACATGGTGGGCGAGGCCCGCGACGGCGCCGAGGCCGTCGATCTGGCGCGGGCGCTGCAACCTGACGTCGTCTTGATGGACGTCACGATGCCCGAGCTGGACGGCGTCGAGGCGACGCGCCGGATTCGCTCCACCCTCCCCCAGGTCAGAGTGGTGATGCTGACGATGCACGCCGACCAGGACGTGCTCGCTTCGGCCATCCGGGCGGGGGCGAGCGGCTACCTCGTCAAGGACTGCTCCACCGAGGAGATCGCCGAGGCCGTGCGCATGACCGCCCGAGGCGACACCATCATCTCCCCTCGGCTGGCGGCCTCCATGCTCGACGAGGTGCGGCGCTTCGATCGCCCCGCGTCCGGCTCGGACGACGAGCGAGTCGTCACCCGCAGGGAGGAGGAGGTCCTCCAGCTCATCGCGGACGGCTGCTCCACGCCGGAAGTGGCCGAGCGGCTCTACATCAGCCAGAAGACGGTGAAGAACCACCTGGCCTCGATCTACCAGAAGCTCGACGCCCGCGATCGCACCCAGGCCGTGCTGCAGGCAGTGCGCATGGGCATCGTCCACCTGGATTGACCGGCCGGAGCGCGTCCCCGGCGGCGGACCCCGCTCGACGGTCACAGGTCGCGCCGGCGTCCGGCGCTAGGCGACGTGGAGGAATGCGGCCCGGGTGCGCTCTCGATCGACCGGACGCGCTGATCAACGCTACAGACGGGGCTCGGTTCAGTCGATACCTCTGCTGCAACAACGTCCCCGGCCGTCCGGTCGGGGACGCCGAATGACTGACCCAAGGACCAAGAAAATGATCCTCTCGTACGAGTTCCTCGCCAACTGGCTCCGGGCCCGCTTCACCGACAGCGAGCGCGGCGCCTCCCTCGTGGAGTACGCCCTGCTCGTGGCGCTCATCGCCGTGGTGTGCATCGCTGCGGTGACCGTCCTCGGCAAGAACGCCTCCAACAAGTTCCAGAGCGTCGGCACCTCGATCGGCTGACCGACCAAGGACGCGCACGTGGGGTGGGGCGGCACAGCCGCCCCACCCCACCGGTGTCCGGGAAGGAGGTGCACACGTGCTCCAGCTCGAGTACCTGCTCACGTGGCTCCTGGCCCGGCAAGGCGTGACCTCTGATCGAGGTGCATCCCTGGTCGAGTACGTGCTGATGCTCTCGCTCATCGCGACGGTGTGCCTTGCGGCCCTGTCGTACTTCGGTGGGCAGAGCGGCAACAGCCTCGGTCGTTCGAGCAGCTCGATCGTGAACGCCCCGTAGCCCGGAACCGGGTCAACCGAAGCCTCGAAGGGGGGCGGTGCCTGATCGGCACCGCCCCCGTTCGCGTGTGTCCGCAGCCTGGGTCATTCGACCCAGAACTGGGCTCAAGGACCCGGGCCGAACGACCGATGTAGATCGTGCCATTCGGGATTCCCGAAGACGGGTCACCCACGGACAAAGGACAGGTACCTGAGAATGATCCAGACCTACGAACTCCTCGCCAACTGGTTGCGCGCACGCGTCGGTCAGTGCGAACGTGGTGCCTCCCTGGTGGAGTACGCCCTGCTCGTGGCACTCATCGCGGTCGTCTGCATCGCCGCCGTGACCGTCCTCGGCAAGAACGCGTCCAACAAGTTCGACAGCGTCGGCACCTCGATCGGCTGACCGAGGTCGTCCGGCGCTTGGCGGTTGGCCCTGGCCGACCTCCACGCCGCCGTGGGCGCCTCGGCACGCGGTGGCTGCCGGTGGCCTTCGGGCCACCGGCAGCATCGCGTCAGGTGCCACGGCCGGGCTGCGGACCCCCGGCTACCGGGACGACGGCGCGTCGCACTGGCCGGGCCGGCCCGGGCCGGCGCTCGGACACGCGATCACCCACTCCTCGTCGCGGTACACGATGCCCCAACCATCGGCTTCCTCGAGCCAGGCACCGAAGGGCGTGTCCCGGTCCCAGAGCACGATCTGGGCGTCGTAGCGCTCGAGAACGGTTCCCGGGTCGAGGCCACGTACGAGGCTGATGTAGTCCCGTGAGATCTGGGACGGGAACATGTCGTATCGGTCGTCCATGAACACTCGAGCGTCGTCACCCTCGAGCGCCTCCAGGTAGTTCCCCACGTAGTCCCGACTCACCAGGCGGCTCTCGGCGCCGAGCAACCCCCGTGCATCGAGCCACGCCACGGCCTCCTCCGGATAGGAGCGCAGATTGAAGTTCTCGGAGCCGAGTTGGGAGACCGTGAGCAACAGGGCCAGGCATCCGAGGGCGACGGCCCCCGCCGCGGTCGCACGCGAGCGTCTGGCACCGTCGATCGAGCCGAGACCGGCTGCGCAGGTCGCCATGCCCGCCACGAGGACCAGGCTGGCCACCGGGACGTTGCGCAGGCCGAGCATCGCCGCGGCGGAGAAGACCGCGAGCGGAAGGGCGACACGGTAGCTGGGACGGCGAACGAGGAGCACCACGGCGCCGACGAGCTGCAGCACGAAGAGGCGCTGTCCGGTCGTGTCGAACGTCGGTGCCCGCCACTCGGTCACGTAGTGCAGGGTCTGCTGCTGCGCCAGCAGGTCGAGGGGAAAGGTGAGGAGCCGGAACCCCAGGGGCCCGATCGCACCGAGCACCGTGCCTGCCGTCGCCCAGGCGAGCAGACGCAGCTCGACCCGTGGTGACTGGCCGTCGAGACGACGCCCCATCGCCAAGAGGGCCACGACCACCAGACCGAGCGGGAACGAGCCGTGCACGTTCGCCCAGATCCACATCATGGGCAGGGCCCAGCGGGGGTCCCACTCCTCGTTGGCCTGCAGGACCAGCACCGCGAGGAAGAGCAGGCCCAGGAGCAGTGGTCGCTCGGCCCAGAATTCCATGGCCACCCCCATCGCCACGGCAGCGACGGCCACCCGCGGGAGCAGGGTCGTCGCAGGACGCGTCAGCCGCCACACACACGCTCCGAGGGTCATCGTGGTGGCTCCCATGAGGAGCCGCAGGCCGGTTCCTCCGGCGAGCGCGTCCATCGCGCCGTACAGCACCGAGGCCAGCCAGCTCTGCACCACCCACGGCTCGCCGTGCGCGGTGAACGAGTACGGATCGGCGGTCGGGATGCCCTGGTCGAGAATGAGGCGCCCGGTCGCGAGATGGGTCAGGAAGCTGTTGTCGACGAGCGGCGCGAGGCCGATGAGCAGCCCCCACAACGCGACCGCGAGGCCCACCACGCCCGCCAGAGAAGGAGGCCACCCACGGGTCCAGCGGGAGGACGCGACACCGCTGGCGCCGGCGGGATCACGCCCCGAAGACCCGTCCTGCTCCCCTGCCCAGTCGGTCTGGGACCCCACCACAGTCGCCATGTCCTTCTCCCAGGTCTCTCCAGCGGCGAGACGACCACGTCGTCCGCGGAGCCGCAGCCTCCTGTCGGCAGCGGCGAACGTGGTTTCAGAAGTTGTTGCGGATGCGGATGGCCGCCGGCCCGATGACGACCACGAAGAGCGCCGGGAAGATGCAGAAGACCATGGGGATGAGCATCTTGACCGGGGCCTTCTGGGCCTTCTCCTGGGCGATCTGGCGACGCTTGATGCGCATCTCGTCGGCCTGGGACCGCAGCACCCGCCCGATCGACACGCCGAAGGTGTCGGCCTGGAGGATGGCGAGCACGAACGACCGGATCTCCGGGACCTTGGTGCGACCCTCGAGGGAACGCATGGCGTCGCTCCGCGACGAGCCGGCACGGGTCTCGCCGAGCATCCGGGCGAACTCGTCCGAGAGCGCACCCGGCACGGCCTTGACGGTGCGGTCGAGGGCTTGCTCGAAGCCCAGGCCGGCCTCGACGCTGATGACCAGGAGGTCGAGGATGTCGGGCAACTGCACCTGCATCGAGTGCTGCCGCGCTTCGACCCGGCGATTGAGGATGGCGTCAGGGCCCAGCAGGAGCGCCAGAGACAGCATGCCGAAGGTCAACAGCGGCATCTTGCCGCTGAGCGGAAGCACGAAGAACGCCAGGATGCCCACGATTGGGATGGCGGCCACGGTGACCACCCGGACGGCCAGGAACCGGTCGACGGCGTCCGCGCTGGGGCGTCCGGAGTAGATGAACTTCTGGCGCACGCCGTCGACGTAGCCGACCGGGGTCAGGCGCTGGCCGAGGCCGGTCAGCCCGTGGAGCAACGGCACGAAGGCGCGCTGGCGCAACGGCACCAGGAGCTCCTGGTCGCGCACGTTCTCGACTTCGTACCCGTCCAGTTGGCGCAGCGAGCTGCGAACGACGGATTTCTCCTCCACATCGGTGAGGATCGTGAAGATGATGACGGCGATACCGGCCCCGAGGAGCGCGACGAAGAGCGGGAGGAGCATGATCAGATCTCGATTTCGATCGTCTTCTTCATCCAATAGAACCCGACGCCCGCGAGCAGCAGAGCGCCACCCAGCAACACGTTGCCGGCCTTGGTCGTGAACAGCGCCGAGATGTACTCGGGGTTGATGACGAACATGGCGCCGGCGAGGCCGATGGGCAGCAGGCCGAGCACGATGGCGCTGACCTTGCCCTCGGCGGTCAGCGCGGCCACGTCCCGGCGGAGCCGCTCGCGCTGCGTCATGGTGTCCCCCACCGTGAGGAGGAGCTCGGCCAGGTTGCCTCCCACCTCGCGCTGGATCCGCACGGCCATGACCGCCCAGGAGAAGTCGGCGCTGTGCATGCGCTCGGCCGAGGCCTCGAGCGACTCCTCGAGGGGCCGACCGAGGCGGGACTCGGTGACCACCCGGCGCAACTCCGCGCCCATGGGCTCGTCGACCTCCTGGGACACCGCCTCGACGCCTTGCATGAGCGAGTAGCCGGCGCGGAGGGTTCCGGCCAGCAACGCCAGCGTGTCCGGGAGCTGCGCCAGAAAGGCCTTCTGGCGCTTCTTGGCCTTGAAGTTCACGAAGACCGGCGGGAGGGCCGCGAGGATGCCGCCCACCACGAGGGTGGCCATGAGGTTGCCGGACACCAGGAAGATCATGACGAACGCGGCAAGGCTGAAGGCGCCGTAGAAGAACAGGGCCTCGGCGGCGCGCAGCGGCATGGCCGCCCGCTCGAGGGCACCCTCGGTCTTGGCCAGGAACCCCCGACGCTCGGCGAACTCCTCGGTGAGGTCGACCGCCCGCTGGATCAAGGCACTGGTGGCGGCACCGCCGTCGCCGTCGTCGTTCTCGCCGTCCGCGCCGTAGCCCTCCGAGTAGACCTGCAGCACCGCCGACAGGCCGTCCTCGTCCTTGGTGAAGACCAGGATCATGGCGTAGGTGCCGAGCGTGATCGCCACGAGAGCCATGAGGATGGCAGCCACCTTTGCCACGCTCGAGTGCAGCAGCCCGCCTCCACCGCCGCTGGTGGCATCCATCGGGGCGAGCGCGAGGTTGCCGGCCACGTTGCCACCGTCGACGTAGGAGACGACGGTGCTCAGCTCCCCGAGACGAGCCTCGAGGTCGACGACCTCCCCGGCCTTCACTTCGCTCGCGAAGACCACGTCGAACTGGTCGGTGATCGACGGCAGCACATCGCGCTTCATGGCGCGATCGACGTCGCTCGTGGGGAGGTAGCGGCCCCCCGCGGTGCCCACGAGCTGCTCGAGCGCCGCCGCCGGGGCGGAGGGCTCGATCCCCACCGCGAACACCGAGGTGCCGAGGGAGGTGGTCAGGCCCGTGGCCCGGCTGGCGGGGGTGACCGAGGCCGAGTCCGGCGAGGCCGACACCAGCACCAGGTTGGGCTGGAGCTCGGGGCGGTCCTCCAGCGCCTGTGCGCCCACGTAGATCCCGTCCCACAGGGCCGCTGCCCCTTGAGGAGCGAGTGTGTCGACCCCGTCGGCGATGGCCTGGGGGTCGGTGGTGAATTCGCGGATCAGCTGCGCCGAGTCGCCGTAGCTCACGAGGGCCATCTCGGTGCCATCAGGGAGATCGGCGGCGAGGTTCGTGACCGCGTCCTTCACCGAGGCCATCGCCGTCTCCATGGCTGCCGAGGACTCGACCACGAAGACGACGCCGCGGGGATCGGTGTCGGCCACCGGCGCCCCCAGCCGGACCTCGCGCCCGTTCTCGGTGACCTGGAGTCGGTCGAGGTCCGCCTCGTCGCCGGTCCACGTGACCCCCAGCACCGTGTCGGCGGAATCGGCGCTGTCGACCCAGCGGATCGACAGGAAGGGCTGGCCGTCTCCGCCGCCGGCGCTCTGCGCGAGAGCACCCGGCGCGATCAGGGCGAGCACGCCCACGAGGCCGCCCAGGGCGCCGAGGCGGAGCCGAGTGGCCCGCTTCATCGGATTCCCACCGCACGACCGGCCGGGTCCGGCTGGAAGACCTCGGGACCCAGGCGGATGCCGAGGTCGGCGAGCTTCTCGGCGAACTTCGGACGCACCCCGGTGGCCTTGAGGTGACCCTTGTACCGGCCGTGCTCATCGATGCCCATCGAGTAGTCGAAGAGGAAGACGTCCTGGAGGGTGATGACGTCGCCCTCCATGCCCTGCACCTCGGTGATGTGGGTGATCCGGCGGGTGCCGTCCCGCAGGCGGCTCAGGTGCACGATCAGGTCCAGGGCCGATGCCATCTGCTCGCGGATCGCTCGGATGGGCAGCTCGAAGCCCGACATGAGGGTCATGGTCTCGATCCTGGAGAGCGTGTCGCGAGGGCTGTTCGAGTGGATGGTCGTGATCGAACCGTCGTGACCGGTGTTCATGGCCTGCAACATGTCGAGGGTCTCACCTGAACGGCACTCGCCCACCACGATCCGGTCGGGACGCATGCGCAGGCAGTTCTTCACGAGGTCGCGGATGGTGATCTCGCCTCGTCCCTCGATGTTCGGCGGGCGGGCCTCGAGCGCCAGCACGTGGTCCTGGTGGAGTTGGAGCTCCTTGGAGTCCTCCACGGTGACGATGCGCTCCTCCGGCGGGATGAACGACGACATGACGTTCAGCGTCGTGGTCTTCCCGGTGCCGGTACCGCCGGAGACGATGACGTTCAGACGCCCGACCACACAGGCTTGGAGGAACCGGGCGGAGTGGGCGTTCAAGGTGCCGAAGCGGATGAGGTCATCGACCTGCAGCGGGTCCTTGGAGAACTTCCGGATGGTGAGGAAGGGACCTTCGATGGCCAACGGGTGGATGACGGCGTTGACACGGGAGCCATCGGGCAGGCGGGCATCACAGAGCGGCGAGCTCTCATCGATGCGACGCCCGATCTCGCCGACGATCTTGTCGATGATGCGCCGCAGGTGGACCTCGTCCACGAAGCTGGCAGTGGCCCGCTCGAGCCGGCCGTTGCGCTCGACGTACACCTTCTCGGGGCCGTTGACCATGACCTCGGTGATCTCCTCGTCCTTGAGGAGCCGATCGATGGGGCCGTAGCCCAAGATGTCGTCGGAGACGTCCTGGATGAGCTGGGCCTTGTCGGCGGCCGACAGCGGTGCCCGCTCCTGCGCGAGTGCGTTGTGGAGCTGCTCGTGGACCCGCCGGCGCAGGTCGTCCTCGGTGAGGCGCTTGTCGTAGAGGATGGGGCCGAGCTCGTCGATGAGAACGTGGTGGATCTTGTGGCGCAGCTCGTCGAGCACGGGGTCACGGCGCTTCGTGACCGTGCCTCCGCCCGGCGTCTGCTGCACGTCGTGGAGCCGCTTGTAGAGCGACATCGATCCTCCTTGGGATTCCTACTGGTCGGGCGGGTTCGCGCTACCGGCGTCCGGCCGGGGCGGCGATGAAGGTGTCGGCGAGCTGTTCGAGGGCACGACTGACGGCGGCCTTCGGGGCCGACAGGATCACCGGGGTCCCCTTGTTGACCGCCTGTGGCACGACGACATCGCTCGGGATGAGCGAGTCGGCCTTGACCTGGAGCGTCTTCTCGACCTCGCCCACCTCGAGCTTCACCTTCGAGTTGGCCCGGTTGAGCACGAGGCGCAGCTTCGACATCGGCGTGTTCAGCAGGCGCAGGGTCTGCAGCCCGATCTTCACGTTCTTGATGTTGGGGATGTCCATGCCGGCCACCAGGAGCACGTCGTCGCTCACCTCGATCAGGTTGAGCACGACGTCGTTGAAGTAGGCGGGCGTGTCGATGACCACGTGGGAGCAGAAGCTGCGCAGGATCTCCACGATGCGCACCATCTCGGGCCCCCCGATCTGGTCGGCGAAGGCGGGTTCGAGCGGCGCCGGGAGCACCAGAAGACCCGAAGGCTCGTGGCTCACCAGGAAGCCCTGGAGCAGGCCGGGGTCGAGTCGGTCGATGGCGCCGACCGCGTCGACGATGGTGTGCTGCGGCGCCAGCTTGAGCATCACGGCGACGTCGCCGAACTGCAGGTCGGCGTCGACCAGGCAAACAGGCTTGTCGCTGCGCATGGCGAGGCGCACCGCGACGTTCGAGGCGATCACCGACTTGCCCGAGCCCCCTTTGGTCGAGAACACCGTGATGACCTGCCCGTGCTCGTTGGCCTCGAGCGGCTCGGGCCCGCTGAACTCCGGGGCCCGGGGAGCCATGGCGGCCGCATGCATGGAGAGGGCGTCAGCGACGCGCTGCACCGTCTGCACGAGCTGGTTGCCGTCGAGGGGGATGGCGAGCACGTCCTTCACGCCCGCCCGCAGGGCCTGTTGGAGCAGCGCAGTGGACATCTCCGCAGCGATGAGGATGGCGCCGACCTCAGGGTGCATCTGGAGGAGGCCTTCGAGCGCGGCCAGCTCACTCCCGTAGGCGCACGACGGGCCGAGCACGGTGACCACCGGGGTCCCGTTGAGGCGCTGGGCGAGAGCGTCGACGCTCGGGAACGGCGCCGCCGTGTCACCGAGCTGGAGGGCCAGCCGGGTGCGAATGGTCTGATCGCCGTCCACCACCGCGATGGCGATGTGGCTCAGGCTGGGCATGGGCAGGTTCGAGGACTGACCCGCCACCGGTGGAGGCGGAGCGTGCATGACGGCCGCCGGCGCCGAAGCCGCCGGATGCTCAGGGATCGGCGGCGGCAGCGGGTCGTAGCCGGCGAACGCCCCCGGTGACGCGCTCTGCCCGCCGAACCCCCGACTCGGGTCTCCGAAGGCCGTGCTCGGGTCGCCCGAGCCGTTGGCCTCGGGCGCGGGCACCGGTGACTCGAGGGTGGTGCCGCCCGATGGCGGACCACCACCGCTGCCGTTTCCGCCGGGGTCGCCCCGGCCGAAGAAGGACGAGAGACTCATTCCGGCGCACCCTCTGGGCCGTACGGGGTCAGCTGGGAGCCGTCCTCGCCGGGCAGCGGGTCGTCTGGCGAGATCTCGAGCGCCGGCACCGGCTCGGGCTGGTAGTCCGGGCCCACCAGCGTGAGGTACAGCGAGGACGGATCGAGGGCGGCGATGACCTGGGCAGCATCGACCGGGACGATGAAGGTGATGAGACCGCTGCTCTCGGCCGCGGGCGCGGCGGTGGTCTCGGTGGTGGCGCCGTCGGCGCCCGCAGCGGTGATGTTCTCACCCGGCTGGGGCGTCGCGGTCTGGCCGATGGCGAGGATCTCCACACCGTGGTAGGCGTATCGAGAGGTGGTCGGTTCGCCCTCCTCGCCCTGCTGGGCGACGAGCAGGTCCACCTTGTCGCCTGGCACCAACAGGCCGGCCACGCCTCGGACCTGATCCACCGAGACGGTGACCGCCACCATCGAGTCAGGGATGCGGGCCGAGAAGCCGACCTGTGCCTGGGCAGGGTCGACGAACATGCCGTCCACGAGCACCTGGTTGGCGGCCAGGTTGTTCAGCGCCACCCGGCCGTCGATCTGGTCGAGGCTGCGCACCGCCGATGCGGGCAGGAACTCACGGGGGATCTTGTCCTGCACGATGTAGCCCTCGTCGCGGGCCTGCTCACCGGGTAGGCCCTTCGGGATGTCCTTGCGCACGACGTAGACGTCGACCCGCTCGGCGCCCTGGTTGGCCTGGTCTTCGACGCCGCCGACGTAGTTGAAGATCATGAACGCAGCGAGCGCCCCGACGGCGATCGCTGCGATGAGGATCATTGTTCTCCGAGAGCTCACAGGGACCTCGCTCCTCGATGTTCGGGGTGACGCTGCGAGCGTTGCTCTCGACGCGCCGGGGATGTCCCTCCCTTCGTCGGCCGCATGGGTCGCCGGGCTTAGGTGTCCCCCGACAGTTTCTCCCTGCCCGGGCGCGCCACCGCCGCCCCGGAGGGCGGCGGTGGGAACGGCTCGGGATGGTACCGATCAGGCCTCGGGGGCCTCCGCAACGGCGCCCTCGTCGGCGACCGCCGAAGCGTCGGCGACCACTTCCTCGTCGGCGGCCACTCCCTCGTCGGCGACCGCCACCTCGTCGGCGGCCACTCCCTCGTCGGCGACCGCTGCCGCGGCTGAGGCACCTTCCGGCACGGGCGGCTCACCACCGGGCGGGATGGCGTTGGGGTCGGTGTTGGCGTAGTACTCCGCCCACGCCTCCTGGCCGTCGCTGGGGGTGTCGCCGTCGAGCTCGCCGGTGGGGCCGATGTAGTTGCCCTCGGTGTCGTAGGCGTGCTCGCCGAAGTGCTCCTGGTACTCGGCGGCCACGACGCCGCCCTCGGCGGCCTGCTTGATCGACAGGCTGATGCGCCGGCGCTGCAGGTCCAGGTCGATGATCTTCACCCACAGCTCCTCGCCGGGCGTCACGACCTGCTCGGGCAACTCGACGTGGTGGGCCGACATCTCGGAGATGTGCACGAGGCCCTCGATGCCGTCGCCGACCTGCACGAAGGCGCCGAAGGGCACCAGCTTGGTGACCCGGCCGTAGACCAGCTCGCCGACGCGGTGGTTGGTGGCGAACTCCTGCCAGGGGTCCTGCTGGGTGGCCTTGAGCGAGAGGCTGATGCGCTCGCGGTCGAGGTCGACCTCGAGGACCTGCACCTGGATCTCGTCGCCGACCTGCACCACGGAGCCGGGGTGGTCGACGTGCTTCCAGGACAGCTCGGACACGTGCACGAGTCCGTCCATGCCACCGAGATCGACGAAGGCGCCGAAGTTCACCACGGACGACACCGTGCCGGTGCGAACCTCGCCCGGCTTGAGGTTGTCGAGGAACTCCTCGCGCTGCTCCTTCTGCGTCTCCTCCAGCCACGCCCGCCGGGACAACACGACGTTGTTCCGGTTCTTGTCGAGCTCGATGATCTTGGCCTCGAGGCTGCGGCCGACGTACGGCTGCAGGTCGCGCACCCGGCGGAGCTCGACGAGGGAGGCGGGCAGGAACCCTCGGAGGCCGATGTCGAGGATGAGACCGCCTTTGACCACCTCGATGACGGGCCCGCTGACCACGCCCTCGGACTCCTTGATCTCCTCGATCTTGCCCCAGGCCCGTTCGTACTGGGCCCGCTTCTTGGACAGGATCAGACGACCTTCCTTGTCCTCCTTGGTGAGGACGAGGGCCTCGATGGTCTCACCGAGCGAGACGATCTCGGACGGGTCGACGTCGTTGCGGATGGAGAGCTCCCGAGACGGGATGACACCCTCGGACTTGTAGCCGATGTCGAGGAGCACCTCGTCACGGTCGACCTTGACCACCGTGCCCTCGACCATCTGGCCGTCGTCGACGTCGACCATGGTGGCGGTGTACGCCTCGTCCATGGACACGCCACCGAGGTCGTTCTCGATGATCGGGCGTGGGATGTAGTTGCCCTCTTCGTCGAAGGTCCCCATGGGGAGGGACACGTCACCGTCGGTGGACGGCTGCGAAGGGGCGGTATCGACCTGGGACACGTAGATGCTCTTCTCTGGGGTTTTCCGGACGCCCCACGATCGTGGGGTTGCTGGCGGCGGGTCCATCCACGCACACCGGCGTACCAAGGTATCAGGAAGGCCCTTCTCCGGGCCTGTCCGCCACCAGCAGGAACTCCGGCGAGTCGAGGTCCGGAGCCCGCGGCGAGTACTCACCGGGGCGCACCGACCAGATGGCCCGGACCGCCAAGCCCGCCTCCTCGGCCAGCACGGTGAGCTCTCGCGGCGTGAAGCAGGTGGTCCAGAGGTCGTGCTCGGCATCCTCGCCGGCCTCGCTGCGCAGGATGGCCCGCTCGTGGTTCACCCCCGTTGCGGCGTCGAACGTGTCGGTCTCCTCGAGGAAGCGGACCTGGAAGTACGCCGAGAACGCGGACGCGGCGAGGCACCCGCCCGGCCGAAGGGCCCGGGCCATGCCCGCCAGCACGTCGCGGTCGGTCGCCAGCGCGCGATCCGCTCCCCCGAGGCCCAGTGCCCCCTGGCAGAGCGAGATGACAGCGTCGAACTCGCCGTCGAAGCGCAGCGCCCGGGCGTCGCCACGACGGAACGTGACCCCCGGCGGTGCCCCCTCCGCGGCAAGGGCCACGAAGCGCTCGGAGACGTCGATGCCCACGACCTCGATCCCCCGGCGCCCGAGCGCATGGGCATGTCGACCGGGGCCGCACCCGATGTCCAGGACCCGGTCGCCCGGCGCGAGGTCGAGCACGTCGATGAGGAACTCGACCTCCTGCTCGGTGCCCTTGGTGAACGAGTAGCGCAGGTACGCCGACCCCAGGTGGTCGGCGAGGTCCTCGAACCAGTGATCACGGGTCACGGGTCGGAGGTTACGGGAGGTGCAGGTCAGAACTGGCCGGGCAATCGCACCGGAGCGCACTCCCACCCCGGAGGGAACACCTGCCAGGTCTTGTTCGCCTGCATCCCGCCGCACTTGTCCTGGGTGGCGACGGCGATGGCCGCGGAGGTGAGCGTGTAGATCGTCAGGGCCAAGAGGACGAAGAACCACAGGCTCGATCGGGTCTTCAGGGTGCTGGCCATGGCGAACTCCGGACGGTGCGGGTTCCTACCTCGTCGGCACGGGAGGCGCCCGACTGAACCCTCGTCAACCCTTGGCGTCGGCCCAACTGGCCCCGAACGCGAGGTTGACCTCGAGGGGCACTCGCAGATCGGCGGCCGCGGTCAACGTCGCTCGGGTCAGTTCGCCGACCTCGTCGTGCTCGGCCGGGGGCACCTCCAGCACGACCTCATCGTGCACCTGGAGGATGAGGCGACTCCCGAAGGCCCGCTCCTCGAGCGCCCGATCGAGGGCCACGAGCGCCACCTTGAAGATGTCCGCAGCGAGGCCCTGGATGCCGGCGTTCATGGCCTGGCGCTCTCCCGCCTGGCGGATGCGGAAGTTGCTCGAGCTGAGCTCGGGGATCTGGCGTCGACGCCCGAACAGGGTCTCGGTGTAGCCGCGCTCGCGCGCTTCGGCCACGGTGGCCTCCATGTAGGACTTCACCGACGGGAAGGCCACGAAGTAGGCGTCGAGGATGTCGGCCGCCTCCTCGGTGGGGATGGCGAGGCGCTGGCCCAGGCCATAGGCCTCCATCCCGTAGGCGAGGCCGTACGAGACCATCTTCGCCTTGGAGCGCTGCTCGGTGGTCACCTCGTCGTTGGGCACGGAGAAGATCCGGGCTGCGGTCTCGTTGTGGATGTCCGAGCCGCTCTCGAAGGCGGCGATCAGGCCCGGATCCTCGGCGAGGTGGGCGATGCAGCGCAGCTCGATCTGGTTGTAGTCCGCGACGAGCAGCTCGTAGCCCGGCCCTGGGACGAAGGCGCGGCGGAAGGCGCGTCCGCCCTCGGTGCGCACAGGGATGTTGTGCAGGTTGGGGGCATCCGAGCTGAGCCGGCCCGTCCGCGCAACGGTCTGGTTGAAGGTGGCGTGGATGCGCCCGTCCGGGGCGACCTCGGCCAAGAGCCCCTCGCCGTAGGTCGAGCGCAGCTTCTCGACCTCGCGGTAGCGCAACAGGTGCTCGATGATGGGGTGCTGGCCGAGCAGCTTCTCGAGCGAGGCGGCGTCGGTGGAGTAGCCCGTCTTGGTCTTCTTCTGCGGGGTCAGGCCCAGCTTGTCGAAGAGGATCTCGCGCAGCTGGAGGGTCGAGTTGACGTTGAAGTCCTGGCCGGCGTCCTCCTTGATCTGCGCGGTGAGTGCGGCGCACTCGGTGACCAGCGCGGCGTTCAGCGACTCGAGCTCGGCTCGGTCGACGGCGATGCCGACCTCCTCCATCTTGGCCAGCACCCTCACGAGCGGCACCTCGATGTCGTCGTAGAGCCGGCGCAGGCCCTGCACGTCCAAGGCCTCGGTGAGCGGTCCCACCAGGCGATCCACGGCGAGGGAGCGACGGCCGGCCTCCTGCGACGCGGCCACGGACCCGCCGTCGAGATCGAGTTGGCCCTCGGCGGCGGCAGAATCGTCGGGCAGCTCGAGGTTGGCGTAGCGCAGGAGCAGGTCGCCGAGCAGGTAGCGCGCCTCGGCGGGGTCGAGCAGGTAGGCCGCCAGCATCGTGTCGACCGCCAGCGTGCGCACGTCCACGCCCTCCTCGCCGAGGCGGCGCATCAGGGCCTTGGCCCCGTGGGCGGCGAGCGGACGGCCGCCGGTGCCGAGGAGCTCAGCGAGGGCCGACCGGACCTCGTGGGCCCCGAGCACGTCTTCGGGGAGCCATGCGACCTCGGCGGCGGCCCCGTCGACCACCACCGCCAGCCCTGCGAGAGCCGAGCGACCCTCCTCCGCCGACCAGGCCGGGGTCACCACGAGGGGCCCGGCTCCCACTGCGAGCCGACCCAGCAGCGCGGCGGCCTCGGCGACGGTGCCCGTCTCGGCGACCTCCGCTTCGAGCACGGCGGCGCCCGTGCGCGCGCCACCCCCGCCGCCCGTGCCACCGAGGCGGCCACCGAGTGCTTCGTCGAGGAGCTCGAACTTGCCCCGGAACTCCAGGAAGTCGAAGAGCTGGCGCACCTCGTCGGGGTCGACGTCGTCGATCACCGCCGATGCGAAGTCGACCTCGAGGTCGAGGTCGCGCAGGAGGAGCATCACCTCGGCGTTGAGCCGCACCTGCTCCTCGTGGGCGGCGAGGTTCTCACGGAGCTTCGGGGTCTGCTCGTCGAGGTGGGCGAAGATCCCGTCGAGGCCCCCGTACTTCTTGATGAGCTTGGCCGCCGTCTTCTCGCCCACCCCGGGCACCCCGGGCAGGTTGTCGGAGTTGTCGCCCCGCATGGCGGCGTACTGCACGTACTCCCCGGGGGTGACGCCGGTGCGCTCCTCGATGCCGGCCTCGTCGTAGAGGGCGTAGTCGGACACCCCTCGCTTGTTGTACAGCACCCGCACGCTGGGGTCCTCGACGAGCTGGTACGCGTCACGGTCGCCGGTGACGATCATGACCTCATGCCCGGCAGCCTTGGCCTTCTCCGCCAGCGTGGCGATGATGTCGTCGGCCTCGAAGCCAGGGGCCTCGACGGTGGTGATGTGCAGCACGTCGAGCACCTGGCGGACGAGCCCCATCTGCTGACGCAGGATGTCGGGGGCGGCGTCGCGGTTGCCCTTGTAGGTGGGGATCCGCTCGTGGCGGAACGTCGGCTCGGGGCGGTCGAACGCAACGATGATGGAGTCGGGCCGGTGCTCGCGGAGCAGGTACGTGAGCATCGTGGTGAAGCCGAGCACCGCGTTCGTGACCTGGCCCGCGGCGGTGGCGAGGTCGGTCGGGAGCGCGAAGAACGCTCGATAGGTGAGCGAGTTGCCATCGATCAGCATGACGCGCCGGCCTCGCGCCTCGTTCGACGGCGCCACTTCGGGGCTCGGTTCGCTCATCACCGCGGCTTGCTCAGAAGCCTCAGGCTGACGGCTTCGGCTCCGGGGCGAGTTGCCCGGCGATCACGCGCTCGGCCACGGCCTTCATGGTCTGTCGCTCCTGCATCGCCCGCTTCTGGATGAAGCCGAAGGCCTCGTGCTCGGACAGGCCGTGAGCGTCCATGATCTGGCCCTTGGCCCTGTCGACGATCTTCCGGGTCTCGAGCTGTTCCTCGAGGCTGGCGGCCTGCTCGTGAAGTGCCTTCATCTCCTTGAACACACCGAGAGCCACCTCGACGGCAGGGATGAGCTCACTGCGCTGGAACGGCTTGACCAGGTAGGCCAGCGCGCCGGCGTCTCGCGCCTGCTCGATCAGATCGCGCTGGCTGAAGGCGGTGAGGATGAGCACCGCGGCGCGACGCTCCCCCGCGATCTCACGAGCGGCCGACAGGCCGTCCAACCCCGGCATCTTGATGTCGAGGATGGCGATGTCGGGCTGGTGCTCCTTGACCAGGTCGACCGCCTCATCGCCCCGGCCCGTCTCCCCCACGACGTCGTAACCCTCCTCTTCGAGGGTCTCCTTGAGGTCGAGGCGGATGATGGCCTCGTCCTCGGCGATCACGACTCGGGTGGGCAACGTCGATCGGGCCTTTCGCTCGGGTGTCGTGCAGGGTAGTCCCCGCAGGCGCCCCTCCTTCGCCCCGCGACCCGCCTCGTCGAACCGTTCGGCTCCGCCCGACCGGCGCCAACCCGGACCGGAGGTTCATTCGTGCTCGAGCATCAGCCGATCGAGCAGCTCGTCCTGGGCCCGCTCGAGGCGGGTGATCTCGGCGCTGACCTCCAGGCGGTGCCGTTGCATGGCGTCGGCGTGGCGTTGCGCCTCCCGGTAGTCGCGCTCGGCGAGGGGGGTCTCCGACACCAGCGAGCGCAGGCGCGACTCCTCGGCCTCCTCGGCCAGCTGGGCCAGCTGCTCGTCGGCCACCCGCAGGTCGACCCGAAGGGTCTTCAGGCGATCGCCCAGCTCGATGAGACGACGCTCGACCAGCGACTTGGCCATGGGCGAACCCTAGTGCTGTCCCTGACGGGAACTCGGGCAGGCGTCGCGTCGTTGGGACTTCGTCGGCCGCACTGCGCAGCGCTGCGGTCACACCGATGCCCTACCCCCGAAGTGCTGGCCCCCTTCTGAACTGGAGTCCCCTGTGGTCCTCGTCGCTGCTGATGGCGGCCGTGCGCGCCGTGCGCGCCTGCCCCTCCGCTGGTTCGTCCTCTTCGTCGCGCTCGGCGTCCTGGCCCTCGTGGCGCTCGGCGCTCGTGCCGGCCTCATCGACACGTCGTTCCTCCGGGCCGGCGCCACTTCGCGCACCGAGGTCGAGGCCGACCCGACCGTGGTGCTCCAGGCACTGACCGAGCAGGCCGACCTCGTGGTGGCCGAGCGCAACCTCGCCGCCACCACGGTCGAGGCCGACAACACCGTGACGGTGAAGGTGCCGCTCCTGGGCTCGCAGGAGGTCCCCCCGTCCCTGGCCGGCGAGCACGAGGTCGCAGAGGTCGGCCCCGGTGACGTCGAGCTGCGGGTCGACCTCTCCGAGCTCCGCACCTCGGATCTCGTCGTCCGGGACGGCACCGTCCGCGTCCAGGCCCCGCTGCCCCGCATCGCCGAGGTGGACCCGGGCCCGGTCCGCACCGTCGACGAGTCGAGTGGGCTCCTGAGCCGTGGCGCCGAGGTGGTCGGCGGTGACTCCCAGTCCATCCAACAGCAGGAGCTCGCCGACGCCGGCCGGGCGCGGATGCTCGACGGTGCCCGCCAGGACGCCGAGCTCTTCGAGCTGGGCCGTCAGAGCCTCGAGCGGACCCTCACGCGCCTGCTCATCACCCTGCCCGGCGTGGATCGGGTGCAGGTCGAGTTCCCGACGGTGACCGAGGCGTGTGCGAACCACAGCGCCCCGTCGTTCTGCGCAGCCAACCGAGGTGGCGAGGTGGTCGCGGGCAGCCCCCAGTAGGCGCGCCCGAGTCCCGCTCCGGGCCGGCCTCGCGTGGTGCCCGGGGCGGGATTCGAACCCGCACGTCCTCTCGGACAGTGGATTTTGAATCCACCGAGTCTGCCGTTCCTCCACCCGGGCGTGAGTTCGAGGGGACCTGGAGCGTACCCTCGTGGGTGATGGCCGAGCAGACCCGAAAGCGAAGGTGGCCGCTGCGCCTGCTGGCGCTCGCCCTGTTGGTCGGCGCCGTGGCGCTGGCTCGCGACCGCCAGATCCGCCGCAACGAGCGCCGCTTCGCGGCCATGCCCGCCCGGAGCACGCGACCTTGAAGCGCGCCGGGTAGCCCGATCGCACCGCGACCGGCTTCGGCGCCGGAAGGGCCCGGCTCGGCGCCGTGGTGCACCGGGCCGCCCGGGCCCTGTCGGCCATCGCTCCGGGCGTCGGGATCCGGCCGCCACCGGTGGAGGCAGCGCTGTTCTACGGTGGCCGACATGACTCGGCCCGGGCCCCCGTTGAGCCGCGTCGTCCTCGTCACCGGCGGATCCCGTGGCATCGGCCTCGCCACCGCTCGGGCCTTCGCCGCTGCGGGCGACCGCGTGGCCATCACCTACCGCTCTGCGCCACCCGTCGAGGCCAACGGCCTCTTGTGCGTGCCGTGCGACGTGACCGACCTCGAGCAGGTGGAGGCCGCCTTCACCACCATCGAAGACGAGCTCGGCGCGGTCGAGATCCTCGTCTCGAACGCGGGAATCACCCACGACGGCCTCCTGGTGCGCATGGGTGAGGAGGACTTCTCGTCGGTGGTCGACACCAACCTCGCCGGTGGCTACCGGGTGGCCAAGCGCGCCGTCACCAAGATGATGCGGGCCCGATGGGGGCGGATCATCTTCACGTCCTCGGTCGTCGCTCACCTCGGTTCCGCAGGACAGTCCAACTACGCGGCCTCGAAAGCCGGGCTGGTGGGCCTCGCCCGATCGATGGCGCGCGAGTTCGGCTCGCGCAACATCACCGTCAACGTGGTGGCGCCGGGTCCCATCGCCACCGACATGACCGAGGCCCTCCCCACAGAGCGCCAGGCGCTGATCACCGCGGTGGTCCCCCTCGGGCGGTTCGGGACGACCGACGAGGTAGCGTCCACCATCGCGTTCCTGGCCTCGGACGAGGCCGCCTACATCACCGGCGCCGTGATCCCGGTCGACGGTGGCATGGGCATGGGAACATAGGCCCGAACGATCCGAACCGAACACACAGCACGGAGTGGAGCAGGCGTGAGCGACGACCCAGATTTCGAACGGTTCAAGCGATGTGCGGTGGAAGTCCTGTCGGTCGACGCCGAGAAGGTCACCCGCGACGCCACCTTCGGTGAGGACCTCGACGCCGACAGCCTCGACCTCGTGGAGCTGGTGATGGCCCTCGAAGAGGAGTTCGACGTCACCGTCGACGAAGAGGAGCTCGAGGGCATCGAGACCGTCGGCCAGGCGTTCGACCTGGTCAAGGGCAAGCTGGGCTAGCTCGATGCGCGGGGCGCGGGTCGCCGTCACCGGAGTGGGCGTCGTCGCGCCCTGCGGCATCGGCACAGACGCGTTCTGGGACGGCCTCGGCACCACGGTCGAGCCCGCCGACCGTCGAGAGGTCGTGGGCTTCGACCCCGAGGACTGGTTCGACAACCCGAAGGAAGCCCGCCGCACGGACCGGTTCGCGCAGTTCGCACTCGCCGCCGCCCAGATGGCCCTCGAGCAGGCCGGCGACGTCGACGCCGACCCCGACCGCTCGGGCGTCATCATCGGCACGGGCGTGGGCGGCCTCAACACCCTCGAGAACGGGGTGCAGATCTACTATACGAAGGGCGCCCGTCGGGTCTCCCCGTTCCTCGTCCCCATGATGATGTCGAACGGTGCCGCCGCGTCGGTGTCCATGCGTCACGGGTGGCGCGGTCCGTGCGAGACCATCACCACTGCCTGTGCCGCGGGCACCCACTCGATCGCCCACGCCGCCACGCTCGTGGCGTCCGGGCGCTGCGAGGCGATGCTCGGGGGGAGCGCCGAGGCCGCCCTCACGCCCACCGCCATCCAGGGCTTCATCAACATGACGGCCACGTCCTCCACGGGCCGCTCGTGCCCCTTCGACGCCGATCGCGACGGCTTCGTCATCGCCGAGGGCGCCGCCGTGCTGCTCCTCGAGGAGTGGGAACGGGCAGAGGCCCGGGGCGCGGTCATCCTCGCCGAGGTGCTCGGCAGCGCCAGCACCGCCGACGCCCACCACATCACCGCCCCCGCGCCCGGTGGCTCGGGGGCGGTGTCGTGCATGGAGCTCGCCCTCGCCGACGCCGGCGTCCCCACCTCCGCGGTGGGTCAGATCAACGCCCACGGCACCTCGACCCCCCTCAACGACGCCGCCGAGGCCGAAGCCATCAGCAAGGTGTTCGGCACCCCCGGGCCGCCCGTCACGTCCATCAAGGGCGTCACCGGCCACTCCCTGGGCGCCGCCGGCGCCCTCGAGGCCGTGGCCTCGGTGCTCTCCATCGAGCGGCGCCTCATCCCGCCGACGATGGGCACCGAGCGCATCGACCCCGACATCCCCGGCATCGACGTGGTCACCGGCACCTACCGGCCCTGGGAGCCGGCGGCGGTGCTCTCGAACTCGTTCGGCTTCGGCGGCCACAACGGGTGCCTCGTGTTCGGCCCGCCTGCGTAGCGCTCTCTTCTCACGGCCTGCGGGTGAGCGGGTCCTGTCCCCGCTCCGTCTCCACCGAGTCCCGGCGCTCTGCCGTCCCGCCACGTCTTCGGTGACCGCGATCCTCGCCGTGACGGCGGGACGGGCGCCGGTCCTCGGCGGACCCTCGGAGCGGCGCCACCCGCTCCCCCTCCGGCCGTGCCCTGGCGGCCTCGTCCGACCGACACTCGTTGGGGTGGGGCGCCCGCGTGCGCTCTTCACGACTCGTGGAGCGGACTCGCCTGCGCCTCGTCGCTCGCGGCGGTCAGCTGGGTGGAGGGGCGTCCACCAGGACGAAGAGGAGGTCGCAGGCGCAGGCGAGGTCGCCGTTGACGCTCGCCTTGCCGCGGCCCTTGCCGGCTCTCGCGCTCATGCGGCCGAGCTCGACTTCCAGGGTGAGGGTGTCGCCGGGGACCACTTGGCGGCGGAAGCGGGCGTTGTCCACGCCGCCGAAGAGGGGGAGCTTGCCGACGGTGCGGGGGTCGCTGAGCACCGCGTAGGCGCCCAGCTGGGCGATGGACTCCAGCATCAGGACACCGGGCAGGGTGGGGAGGCCCGGGAAGTGCCCCGCGAAGAAGTCCTCGCCGCCGGTCAGGTGCCAGGTCCCGCGGGCGGTGCCGGCGTCGGTGAGCTCGGTGACCTCGTCCAGAAGCAGGAACGGCGCCCGATGGGGCAGGACCGCCTCCGGGGGCGGCAGGGGCGTCACAGGGGCGCTCAGCCCGCCTCGAGGGCGGCCTGGAGCTTGAGGGGTGTGTCCTTCGGGCTGATCTTGTACCAGGCGTGGGCGATCTTGCCCTTCTCGTCGATCAGGAAGGCCGAGCGGATGATGCCCATGTAGACCTTGCCGTAGTTCTTCTTCTCGCCCCACACCCCGTAGGCCTCGGCGACGGCGTGGTCCTCGTCGGCGAGCAGGGGGAACCCGAGGCCGTACTTCTCGTCGAACTTGGCCTGCTTCTCGGGCTTGTCGGGGCTGACGCCGAGGATCTGGGTGTCGCCGATGTCGCCAGCGATGTCGCGCAGGTTGCAGGACTGGGTCGTGCAACCCGGCGTGTCGGCTCGGGGATAGAAGTACAGCATCACCTTGCGGCCCTTGAAGCTCGACAAGCGGATCTTGTCGCCCGCCTGGTCGACGAGGTTGAACGCGGGGGCCTTGTCGCCGGGGGCGAGGCGGAGGGGTTCGGTCATGGGGCCGAGAGTACGCGAACGCGAACGGGGGCGGCGCTGATGCGCCGCCCCCCATCGCCGTTCGGTGCTGCCGTGCTACTTGGCGGCGGCCTTGAGCTTGGAGCCCGCGGACACCTTCACGCCGTAGCCCGCCGGGATCTGGATGGCCTCACCCGTCGCGGGGTTGCGGCCCGAGCGGGCGGCACGGTGCGTGCGCTCGATGGAGAGGAAGCCGGGGAGGGTGATCTTGTCGTCGCCCCCCACCGTCTCGGACGCGACCTCGAAGAAGCCGTCCAGCACCTTTCCGGCGTCGGCCTTGCTCACGCCGGTCTTGGTGGCGATGGCGTCGATCAACTCGGTCTTGTTCATGTGTTGCCCTCCTGGAAGGCCTGTGGGGTCGGGGATTTCGGGCCTCTAGAGGGACAGCCGAGTAGATCCGGGCAGCCATGTCAAGCATTTCGCCCGGTCACCACAAGGCGACAAAAGCATCCGCGAACGAAGGGGGGCGCGTGTGCTAATAGCCCGGATCAGCGGTCGAGCGCGGTGCGCAGCTCGCCCACGAAGGCGGCCGCGCCCTCCGGTCCGGCCCCCTCGAGCAGGCGCCGGACCAGCGCGGTGCCCACCACGACCCCGTCGGCCACGGTGGATGCCTCGACGGCCTGGTCGGCGGTGCCGACGCCCACGCCGATGAGCACGGGCTTGTCCGTCACGGCCTTGAGCCGCCCGGCGATGATGGTGGCCGAGTCGGCCAGGGCGGCGCGCTCCCCCGTCACCCCGAGGAGCCCGACGGCGTACACGAACCCGCGGGCCCGCTCGCAGATGCGGGGCAGGCGCTCGTCCGGCGCTGTCGGCGCGGCGAGCATCACGGTCTCGATGCCGGCGGCGTCGGCGGCGTCGGCCCAGGGCCCGATCTCCTCGAGGGGGCAATCGGGCACGATGGCCGCCGCCACACCGGCGGTGACGAGCTCGTGGGCGAAGCGCTCGTGGCCCATGTGGAACACGGTGTTGTAGTAGAGCATCACCGCCAGCGGGACCCCGGCGTCGAGGTCGGCCAGCGCGGTGAGGATCGACTGGGGCGTCGTGCCTCGCCGCAGGGCCGTCTCCGACGCCTCCTGGATGACGGGGCCGTCCATGACGGGGTCGGAGAACGGGATGCCGATCTCGATGGCGTCGGCGCCGGCGTCGGCCACCGCCCGAACCACGTCGAGCCACTCGTCGCCGTAGCCGCCGGTGACATAGGGGACGAGCAGCTTCCTGCCGGCCTCGCGTCGGGCGCGCAGATGCGCCTCCAGGGTGCCGACGCTCATCCGAGGATGCCCATGACCTGGTCGACGTCCTTGTCGCCCCGCCCCGACAGGTTCAACAGCACGGTCTGGCCGGCGAGCGAGTCCTTGGCCCGGACCACCCAGGCCAGGGCGTGGGCGGGCTCGAGGGCGGGGATGATGCCCTCCATGCGGGACAGCAGGGTGAAGGCGTCGAGCACCTCGGCGTCGGTCACCTGCTCGTAGCGGGCCCGGCCGATGGCGGCGAGGTGGGCGTGCTCGGGCCCGACGCCCGGGTAGTCGAGGCCGGCGGAGATGGACTCGGCCTCGAGGACCTGCCCCCACTCGTCCTGCATCAGGTAGGACTTCGAGCCGTGGACCACGCCGGGGACCCCCCGGCCGACCGCGGCGCCGCCGGCGGGCTCGACGCCCACGAGGGCCACGCCCTCGTCGTCGGCGAAGCCCGAGAAGATGCCGATGGCGTTGGAGCCGCCGCCCACGCAGGCGGTGACCACGTCGGGCAGGTCGCCGAGGTGGGCGAGGCACTGCGCCCGGGCCTCGTCACCGATGACCCGGTGGAACTGGCGCACCATCCACGGGTACGGGTGCGGGCCCATCACCGAGCCGAGGCAGTAGTGGCTGTCCTCGACGGTGGCCACCCAGTCGCGCATGGCCTCGTTGATGGCGTCCTTGAGCGTGCGACTGCCGGACTCGGCCGGTCGCACCTCGGCGCCGAGCAGGCGCATGCGGAAGACGTTGAGCTCTTGGCGCTCCATGTCCACCGCACCCATGTAGACCATGCACTCCATGCCCAGCAGCGCCGCGGCGGTGGCCGAAGCCACGCCGTGCTGGCCGGCACCGGTCTCGGCCACGAGACGGTGCTTGCCCATGCGCTTGGCCAGCAGGGCCTGGCCGAGGACGTTGTTGATCTTGTGGGAGCCCGTGTGGTTGAGGTCCTCGCGCTTGAGCAGCAGGCGCAGGCCGAGGTGCTCGGAGAGGCGATGGCACTCTGTGAGGAGCGACGGGCGGCCGGCGTAGTCGCGCAGCAGGTCGTCGAGCTCCTTGCGGAAAGCGGGGTCGGCCCACGCCTCGATGAACCCGGCTTCGAGCTCGGCGCAGGCGGGGACGAGGGTCTCGGGGACGAAGCGCCCGCCGAACTCGCCGAAGCGCCCCTCCGAACCGGGGTCGGCCATGACGGTCACAGGTCCTCCTGCCAGTCGTAGGGACCCGAGGCGGTGCCTTCGTAGCCGGCGGGCGCCGCCGCCCGGGCCGCATTGATGAAGGCCCGCAGCTTGGTGGCGTCCTTGCGGCCCGGCGCGGACTCGACGCCCGTCACCGCGTCCACGCCCCACGGCTGGACCCGTGCGATGGCGTCGGCCACGTTGTCGGCGTTGAGGCCCCCGGCGAGGATCACCTTGCGGTGCGACGGGGCGCCCTCGGCGAGGGACCAGTCGAACACCTGACCCGAGCCAGGGGTGGCCGAGTCGATCAGGACGGCGTTGGCGCCGTAGTCGTCGATGTGGGCCAGCTCGGGGGCGCCGGCGGGCACGGCCTGGATGAGGAACTGGACCCGTTCCGACAGCCAGCGGCTCTCCTCGGCGGTCTCGTGGCCGTGCAGCTGCACGCCGGTCAGGCGGCACTGCTGGTAGACCTCGAGCACCTGCTCGGGAGCGGCGTCGCGGAACACACCGACGGTGAGGATCTCCCTCGGGAGTCGGGTGACGATGTCGCGCACCTTGGTGGCCTGCACCTGGCGCGGCGAGGGGGCGAAGATGAACCCCACGGCATCGGCGCCCATGGCCACCGCCAGCAGCGCGTCCTCCTCGGTGGTCGTCCCGCAGATCTTCACGAACATGTGGCGCTGAACCTACCGGAGGCCGGCGGCGGCGCCGTCACCCAATACGCAGGAACACAGGCGGCGTTCGCCGCGGTCCGCACGTCCTCACCCGCCGTTCGGGTCGGCGACGGCCTCTCGCCCGCCCAAGGAGCGTTCAGCTGAACGTTTTGGGCGCCGCACTCGTCTCGATGGCGACAATGGCCCGGTGACCGAGACGATCTGGATCGCCGACTGGGAGCTCCAGTGCTGCGGCGGCGACTTCGCGGTTGGCGATGACGTCCGGTGGCGCCTGTCGCCGGCTGGGGACCAGGAGTGGCTCACCCAGCTGTTCGGCGTGAACGCCAGGCCGGTCACCTTGCTGTACGACCATCACTCGAGCGATGACGTTCCGGAGGTGGACGTCACGGTCGCCCGGATCGAAGCCGTGTTCTGCCCCTAGGAGCAGCACGGCAGGGAGCTCACCCCGGTTGCCGGGTCGGCGACCCGGGAAACGCGCACCACCGCCACCGGCTGGGAACCCGAGTCCGGCCCGATCCGGTTCGTCGGCTATCTGGTCGAGGCCGAGCGAGCCCGACCCGGAGATCGCTCCTCCCATCCGTGCGAGCGGCGTGGCACGGTCCGAACGACGCGACGACGGGAGCGACAGCGAGGCGGAGCCCACGCTGCGTGGCCGCCGGGCCGGTCGCCGCCGAACTCGAGGCAGTAGCTGTCGGAATCCGGGGGCTATTGCCTCGAGTTCAGCGAACGTCGCGGCGGTGAGCGCTCACGGTGACCGACGCCCTCCGGCCGCGGCAAGCGACGCTGAGCGTCAGTTGCTGTAGGTCCGGGTGGGGGTCACGAGGACGGCGGTGCGTCGCTGCTCGACCATCTCGGCGTCCTAGGCGTCCCAGTCGTCGTGGGTGCCGCCCGCGGCGGTGAACACCTCCCGGAGGAGGACGCTCAGGCGCTCGGCGTCGATGTCGGGATGCGGGTCGTCGGGGCCGATCAGCTCGGCGGCGCCCTCGACGGTGGCCCACTGCCAGCCCGAGCGCACGGTGAGGGCGATCTGCGGCCGGGCCCGGAGGTTGCCGAGCTTGGCCGGGCCGTAGGTGACGAACGCGACGACGCGGTCACCGGAGACCGGGTGGCCCATCACGCCGGCGTTGACCAGCGACGCCTGGATGGTGCCGTCGGCCCGGACGGTCGCCACGGTCATGAGGAACTGCTCGGGCCCGGCCAGGGCCACCACGTCGTCGAGGGTGGTCACGGATCCAGTCCGACCGAGCTCAGACGGAGGCGAGGGCGCGGACGGCGGCCTCGGGGTCGCCGCTGGTGACCACCGACTCGCCCACGAGCACGGCGTCGTAGCCGACCGCACGGAGGGCGGCCGCGTCCTCGGGGCCGCCGACGCCGGACTCGGCCACCGTCACCGCGCCGGCGGGCATCCGGGGGTGCAGCGCCGCCGCCCGCTCGGTGTCGACCGCGAAGGTCACGAGGTCGCGCTGGTTGACCCCGATGAGGGTGGCGCCCACCTTGGCGGCCCGGTCCAGCTCGGTGGCGTCGTGCACCTCGACCAGCACGTCGAGGCCGATGCCCACGGCGAGGTCGTGGTACCAGCCGAGGTGCTCGTCGTCGAGGGCGGCCACGATGAGCAGCACGGCGTCGGCGCCCATGAGGCGGGCGTCGCACACGTCTCGGGCCGAGACCGTGAAGTCCTTGCGCAGGACGGGCAGCGAGACCGCGGCCCGGGCCTCGGCGAGATCCTCGGGCGACCCGCCGAAGAACTCGACGTCGGTGAGCACCGACAGGCACGAGGCACCGCCGCGCTCGTAGGCGCGGGCGACGTCGGCGGGCACGAGGTCCGGGAACAGGTCGCCCTTGGACGGCGAGCGCCGCTTGATCTCGGCGATGACGCCGAGCCCGTCCCGACACAGGGCGTCGGCGAACCCCCGGGACGGCGGCAGGGCCCGCGCCCGCTCGATGAGCTCGTCGAGGGAACGGTCGTCGGCGAGGGACTCCTTGCGGTGGGCGGCGAGGATCTTGTCGAGGTAGGTCGCGCTCATTCCCCCCGCTCCTGGCTCGTTCCTCGCCGGGCCGCTCGGGCCACGCCCTCCTGCGTCGGGCTCACGCACGACCTCCGTCGGCCAGGTCGTCGCTGCGGCTCGAGCCCATGGCCATGAAGGGCAGGAGCACGAAGCCGAGCAGGGAGAAGGCGAAGCACATGAGGGCCAGGGCCAGCAGGGGTGCCGCCTGGAGGACCATGGCCACCGAGAAGAGCACCACCGCCGAGGCGAACAGGGCCACGGGGACCAGCGTCCACGAGCCCCGGACGTGGGCGTCCGTGACCGGAGTGTCGTCGGCGAGGTCGGCGGCCAGATCGGCCCGCTCGTGGGGGATGCCCCCGCCCGGGTGCCAGGACGGGCCCGGCTTGGGCTCGAAGCCCGGGCGCGGGGCGGTCGGTTGGCCGATGCTGCGGTCGTAGGCGCGGCGCGCCTCCTCGTTGCCGAGCACGGACCAGGCCTCGTTCACCCGCTGCATCTGGCGCTCGGCCCGGCGCCGGCCCACGTCGTCCCCCGTGTGGTAGTCGGGGTGGTGCGTGCGGGCGAGGGCCAGGTAGGCACGCCGCACCGTGGCCGCGTCGGCCGTGGGCGCAACGCCCAGCACCTCGTAGTGGGTCACCCCGCCAATGGTAGGAGGGGCAGCGGGCGCACCTCGCCTCGAGCCTCGCCGCCGTCCCACCGCACGGTGGCGGCGGCCGGCGGTTCGACGGAGCGCTTCACGTAGGCGAGGGCGACGCCCCCACCGGGGTCGGCGGCACCCGGGGCCGCGCTGGTGACGGTGCCGACCACGTCCTCACCGACCAGCACCTCGGCGCCCACGGGAGGCACCGAGCCCTCGACCAGCAGGCCGCGCAGGTGGCGTGGCACGTTGCCGCCGCGGCTGTCGATGCGGGCGGTCAGCTCCTGGCCCGTGTAGCAGCCCTTGGTGAAGCTGACCGAGCGATCCACGACGCCCGCCTCGGCGGGGATGGTGTGCTCATCGAGCTCGGCGCCCATGGCGGGCACGCCGGACTCGATGCGCAGCACCTCGAGCGACGCAGGATCGCACCAGCGCACGCCGGCGGGCACGGTCGGCGCCGGGCCCAACAAGTCCACGCCGACGGCACCGGGCCACTCGGGGTCGGCGGTGACGACGTCGCCCACCTCCACCGATGGCGCCTCGGGCCCTCGAAGGGCCACGACCTGCCAGTCGAGCGGGGTGATGGTGGCGTCGACCCGCAGCTTGAAGCGCTCGAGGCGGGTCACGAGGGCGGTGCCGGCACCGGCGTCCACGTCGAACACGAACCGGTCGGGGCCGAGGCGGGTGATGCGGGTCCAGACGGCCACCTTGCCGTCGGGGTGCAGGACGAACGTCCACGCCGAGGCGCCCTCGGCCAGCGCGGCCACGTCCTGGCTGAGCTGACCCTGGAGGAAGGTGGCCGCGTCCGGGCCGGCGACCTCGACCACCTCGCGGTCGGTGCGCACGGCACCGACCGAGCCCCGGAGGGCCTGCTCGTCGGCCATCAGGTCACGGTCGTGGCTCATGGGGTCCCCTTGCGGCTCCTGCGGCGGGCTGCGGGCACGGCCGCGAGCAGGGCACGGGCCTTGTGCCGGCACTCCTCGTGCTCGCCCCATCCACGGGCATCGCTGTCGGCCACCCTCACGGCGTGGCCTTGCGGCTCATGCGACGGGCGGCGGGCACGGCCGCGAGGAGAGCACGAGCCTTGTTCTGGCACTCCTCGTGCTCGCCCATCGGATCGCTGTCGGCCACGACGCCGGCGCCGGCCTGGACCGAGGCGATGCCGTCGGGGCCGATGACCATGGTGCGGATGGCGATGGCCGTGTCGATGTTGCCCGAGAAGTCGAGGTAGCCGACCACGCCGGCGTAGGGCCCGCGCTTGGTCGGCTCGAGAGCGTCGATGATCTCCATGGCCCGCACCTTGGGCGCCCCCGACACCGTGCCGGCGGGCAGCGTGGCCCGCAGCACGTCGATGGGCGTGCGGCCCTCGGCCAGCTTCCCGGACACCTGCGAGGTGAGGTGCATCACGTGGCTGTAGCGCTCGAGGGTCATCATCTCGTCGACCTTCTCGGTGCCGAACTCCACCACCCGGCCCACGTCGTTGCGGGCGAGGTCGATCAGCATCACGTGCTCGGCGACCTCCTTGGGGTGCTCGGCCAGCTCGGCGCCGAGGCGGCGGTCCTCCTCGTCGGTGGCGCCCCGGGGGCGGGTGCCGGCGATGGGGCGGGAGACCACCCGGCCGTCGAGCAGCTGCACCATGGGCTCGGGCGACGACCCCACGAGGGTCACCTCGGGGTGGCGCAGGAAGTACATGTACGGGCTCGGGTTCACCTGGCGCAGCACCCGGTACACGTCGAAGGGGTCGGCTCCCAGCTCGAGGTCGAAGCGCTGGGCCAGCACGACCTGGAAGATGTCGCCGGCGAGGATGTGCTCCTTGGCCACGTCGACCGCGGCGCAGTACACCTCGGCACCCATGGTGGAGGTGACCTCGGGCAGGGGGTCGGTCGGGTCGGGCGGGTCCACGAGGGGCTCGCTGAGGGGACGGGCGCCGTCCTCGGCGAGCTGCTCCAGCCGGGCCACGGCGGCGTCGTAGGCGGCGTCGAGGGCCTCGGCGGTGGCCTCGGGCTCGACCAGCACGTTGTCGATGAGGGTGACCCGCTGGCGCCAGTGGTCGAAGGCCGCGAGCTGGCCGATCACGGACAGCACCGCGTCGGGCCGGCCGAGGTCGTCAGGCGGGGCGTCGGGCAGGTGCTCGACCTCGCGCACCACGTCGTAGCCGAGGTAGCCGATCACCCCGCCGTGCAGCGGCGGCAGGTCGGGCAGCTGCGGCGACCGGTAGCGCTCGAGCAGGTGCTCCAACGTGGCCAGCACCCCCCGGTCGGTGGGGACGCCCAGGGGCAGCTCGCCGTCGACGTCGAGGCGCCCTCCCCGGGCCACGATGGTGGTGAGGGGGTTGCGCCCCACGAAGGACCAGCGGCTCCAGCGCTCGGCGTGCTCGACCGACTCCAGCAGGAAGCCGGGCCGCTCCCCCACCAGGCGGGCGAAGGCCGCCACCGGCGTGGTCATGTCGGCCACCAGCTCCCGCCACACCGGCACGACGCTGTGGTCGCGGGCCAGGGCGTGGAAGTCGTCGCGGGAGGGCTGGTACACGGTGCGTCCTTCAGGTGGTCGGGTCGTCGGCGGTGGCGGGAGCCGGGTCGGGATCGGGGTCGTTCCCCGTGTCGTCGGGGTGACCGAAGGCCCGGAAGAAGCACGAGCGCTCGCCGGTGTGGCAGGCGCCGCGGCCCTCCTGGTCCACGATGAACAGCAGCGTGTCCCCGTCGCAGTCGTAGAAGGCGGCCCGCACGTACTGGTGGTCGCCGGAGGTCTCGCCCTTGCCCCACAGCTCCTGGCGCGAGCGGCTCCAGAACCACGTGCGGCCGGTGGCCAGGGTCTTGGCCAGCGACTCGGCGTTCATCCACGCCAGCATCAGGACCTGGCCGTTCTCGACGTCCTGCACGATGGCGGGCACGAGGCCGTCGGCGTTGTACGCGACGCGCCCCAGTTCCTCGGCGGTCACCGCGATGGGCTCGGCCTCGAAGGTGGCGGCCCCCGCCTCCCCGCTCACAGGTAGAGGCCCGTGCTGCCCTCGTCGAGGCGGGGGGCGGCGACGGCGTGGATGTCGCGCTCGCGGAGGATCACGTAGTCCTGGCCCCGCACCTCGACCTCGAAGCGGTCCTCGGGGTTGAACAGCACGTGGTCGCCAGGCTCGATGCTGCGGACGTTGGGGCCGGCGGCCACCGCCTCGGCCCACACCAGGCGCTTGCCCACCTGGGCGGTGGCGGGGATGACGATGCCGCCGCTCGACCGCCGCTCACCCTCCGAGGAGGTCTGCACCAGGATGCGGTCGTTCAGCATCTTGATGGGGAGCTTGTCGTCGACCTCGGAGGCGCCCGCCGCTGCGGATCCGTTGGCTGCCATGGCGGTCACGGTACCGGCCGTCACCCGGCGCCCGGCCCGACGATCGTGACCTCGACCCGGGCCGGCGCCGGCGTGGGCGCAGCCGCCAGGGAGGCGACCAGCGTGTAGTCCCCCGGCTCGACGTCGAGGGGCACGCCGCCGAGCTCGACCCGGTACTGCTGGGCGGCCCCGATCACCTGGCACCGCTCCCCTTGGGCGAAGGACTGACCCGCGCTCCACCGGTAGGCGGCGGCGCCGTCGTGGCGGAGCACGACGTCGCCGTCCTGGCTCGTGGGGTACACGAGGGTGACGGCCCCGTCGCCCCGGTTGGTGACGGTGAGCCCCCAGCGCACCCGGCCCGTCTCGAGGGTGGCGCCGAGCTGCACCCGCAGGTCCAGGTCCTCGGCGACCCGGTCCCGGCTGGCGGCGCGACCCGCACACGTGGCCGCCGCCGGCGGGGCCGCGGCGGCGAGCGGGTCGGTGATCGGCGGCCCGCTGGTGGGGCTGGTGGCGCCCGAGGGCGGGATCAGCACGGCGTCACCCGCGTCGAGCGTCGTCCCCGTGGCGCCGTCGTCACCGGCGTCGGCCGCCGGGTGGGCCGGCTCGTCGGCGCCCGACGAGCTCCCGCTGCTGCACGCCGCCGACGCGCCCACGACGACGAGCAGCGCCACCAGCAGCGCACCCCGGAGTCGTGGCGCGCTCACTGCGGCCGGACCGTGATCCCCCGCGCCGCGAGGTGCTGCTTGGCCTCGGCCACGGTGTGCTTGCCGAAGTGGAAGATCGACGCGGCGAGGACGGCGTCGGCGCCGCCCTCCAGCACGCCGTCGGCCAGGTGGTCGAGCGAGCCCACGCCGCCGCTGGCGATGACCGGGATGCCGCACGCCTCGGACACGGCCCGGGTGAGCTCCAGGTCGAACCCGTCCCGGGTGCCGTCGCGGTCCATGGAGGTGAGGAGGATCTCGCCGGCACCCCTTCGCTCGCACTCGGCGGCCCAGGCCACGGCGTCGAGGCCGGTGGGGTTGCGGCCGCCGTGGGTGGAGACGCCGAAGGCGGGCCCGTCGTCCCCGGGGGCCCGGCGGCGGGCGTCGATGGCCACCACCACGCACTGCGTGCCGAACTCGGTGGCCAGCTCGGTGATCAGCTCGGGCCGGTCGATGGCGGCGGTGTTGATGGACACCTTGTCGGCACCGGCCCGCAGGAGGCGGCGGGCGTCGTCCACCGAGCGGATGCCGCCCCCGATGGTGAAGGGGATGAACACCTCCTCCGCGGTGCGCCGGGCCACGTCGACGATGGTGTCGCGGTCGTCGGAGGACGCGGTGATGTCGAGGAAGACCACCTCGTCGGCGCCCTCGCGGTCGTAGCGGGCGGCCAGCTCCACCGGGTCGCCGGCGTCGACCAGGTCCACGAAGTTCACGCCCTTGACCACGCGGCCGGCGTCGACGTCGAGGCACGGGATGATCCGTGCGGTGCGCACGTCAGCCCCCCACCGACGCCACGAGGGCGGCGTCGAGGGTGAAGGCGCCCTCGTAGAGGGCACGGCCCACGATGGCCCCGCTGAGGCGACGGCCGTCGGCTTCGAGGGCACGGAGTCGCTCGAGGTCGGCCAGGGTGCCCACGCCACCCGACGCGATGACGTCCACGCCGGTGGCGGCCAGGACAGCGCCGAGGCCGTCGACGTCGGGTCCCTCGAGGGTGCCGTCGCGGCCGATGTCGGTGACGATCAGGGCGGCGATGCCCGCAGCCTCGAACTCCTTGGCGACGTCGAGCACGGAACGGCCGGAGGCTTCCTCCCAGCCCCGCACGGCGACGTCGCCGGCCCGGGCGTCGAGGCCGACCGCCACCGGGTGGCGGGCGGCGAGACGGGCGACCAGCTCGGGCTGCTCGAGGGCGACGGTGCCGAGCACGACCCGGGCCACGCCGCCGGCGAAGAGGCGCTCGGCTGTGGCCTCGTCGCGGATGCCGCCGCCGGTCTGCACGGGCACGTCGACCGCGGCGGCGATGGCGCTGATGATCTCGGTGTGGGTCGGCTCGCCCGAGCGGGCGCCGTCGAGGTCCACCACGTGGATCCAGGGAGCACCCGCGTCGGCGAAGGCGCGGGCCTGGGCGACGGGATCGTCGGCGTACACGGTCTCCTGGGCGTAGTCCCCCTGGTAGAGGCGCACGCAGCGTCCGCCCCGCAGGTCGATGGCCGGGTACAGGTCCACGGTCAGGCCTGCTGTCCCAGAGCGCTGACCTGGCGGGCCGCGGCCTTGGCGAAGTTGGCCAGCACCGCGAGCCCCTTGGCGCTCGACTTCTCCGGGTGGAACTGGGTGGCCCAGACGTTGCCCTGCTCGACCACCGCGGTCACGGGGCCGCCGTAGTCGCAGGTCGCCACGACGGCGTCGCCCGCGGGCGGCGCGTACGAGTGGACGAAGTACATCCACAGCGGGTCGTCGATGCCGTCGAGGAGCGCGGAGGGCCCCTGGCGCTGGAGCAGGTTCCACTGCATCTGCGGGCGCTTCTCGGTGTCGGGCAGGAGACGGACGGTGCCAGGGAGCACGCCGAGGCCGGCGGTGTCGGGGGCCTCCTCGGAGGCCTCGTAGAGCAGCTGCATGCCGACGCAGATGCCCATCACCGGACGGCCCGAGGCCACTGCGTCGAGGGTGGGCTCGGCGAGGTCGGCATCGTGGAGCGCCTCCATGCAGCGGCCGAAGTTGCCCACGCCGGCGAGCACCACGCCGTCAGCGGCGGCGATGAGGCCCCGGTCGGCGGTGAGGTGCGCCTCCGCGCCGACGTGCTCGAGGGCCTTCTGGGCCGAACGCAGGTTGCCGATGCCGTAGTCGACGACCGCGATGACCGGACCGCTCACAGCGTCCCCTTGGTGGACGGCACCCCCGCGCCCTCGATGCGCACGGCGTTGCGCAGCGCGTGGGCCACGCCCTTGAAGGTGGCCTCGATGATGTGGTGGGTGTTCTTGCCCCGCGTCTTGGTGATGTGCAAGGTGATGGCCGACGCCACGACGAAGGCCCGCCAGAACTCCTCGATGAGCTGCGGGTCGAAGGGCGGGTCGCTCAGGATCTTCTCGCCCGGGAAGTCGACCTCGTAGTGCAGGTACGGGCGGCCCGAGAGGTCGAGGGCGACCTCCACCAGGGCCTCGTCGAGGGGTACGGACGAGGACGCGAAGCGCCGCACGCCGGCCTTGTCGCCCAGCGCCTCGGCCAGCACCTCGCCCAGCGCGATGCCGACGTCCTCGACGGTGTGGTGGTGGTCGATCTCGAGGTCGCCCTCGGCCCGCACCCGCAGGTCGAAGCCGCCGTGGCGGCCGAGCTGGCTGAGCATGTGGTCGAAGAAGGGCACGCCCGTCGACACCTCGGTCAGGCCCGAGCCGTCGACGTCGAGCTCGATGGAGATGGTCGTCTCCTTGGTCGAGCGCTCGCGGCTGGCGAATCTCATCACTTCGTGCCTCCTTCGTCGGCGCCCCTTCGGGATCCGGTTCGTCGTCCCGGCTGCTCCGCTCCGCTTCGCAGCCTCACAGGGCTTCCTCCAGGGCGTCGAGGAAGCGGTCGTCCTCGTCGGGCGTGCCAATGGTGACCCGTAGGCAGCCGTCGAGGCGAGGCCACGAGGCGCAGTTGCGCACGAGCACCGAGCGGTCGACGAGGCCCTGCCACACGCCGTCGCCGTCGCCGGAACGGGGGCGGAACAGCACGAAGTTGGCCCCGGAGGGCCACACGTCGACGTCGAGGTCGCGCAGGCGGGTGACGAGGCGGCCCCGCTCCTCCACGATGGCGGCGACGCGCTCGTCCATGGCGTCCGCGTAGTCCAGGGCCAGGGTGCCGGCGGCCTGCTTCAGGGCGTCGAGGTGGTACGGGAGCGTGACCTTGTCGAGCTCGGCGACGAGCCAGGAGGGGCCGACGACGTAGCCGAGGCGGGCGGCGGCCATGGACCACGTCTTGGAGAAGGTGCGGGTGACGCAGAGCGGGCGGTCGTCGTCGATCAGGGTGAGGGCCGACCACGGGGCGAACTGCCCGTAGGCCTCGTCCACCACCAGGAGGCCGTCGACGGCGTCCACCTTGGCCAGCACGTCGCGCACCGCGTCCTCGGGCTCGACCACCCCCGTGGGGTTGTTGGGCGAGCAGAGGAAGGTGACCGTCGGGCGGCCGCCCGAGATCACGCGGTCGACCTCGGCCGGGTCGAGAGCGAAGTCGGCGGTCCGCTCCCCCACGAGCACGCCGGTGCCGGTGATGTGGGCGAGGTGCGAGTGCAGGGCGTAGGTCGGCTCGAACACGCCGACGGACCGGCCGGGGCCGCCGTAGGTGAGCAGGAGGCACTGGAGCACCTCGTTCGACCCGTTGGCGGCGAAGACCTGCTCTGGCGCCACCCCGTGCAGGGCCGCGATCCGGGCCCGCAGCTCGCGGGCCCCCCGGTCGGGGTACCGGTGCCACTCGACGTCGGCCACCGCCCGGGTCAGGTCGTCGACCCACCCGTCCGGTGGCGGCGCCGGCGACTCGTTGGTGTTCAGGCGGACGTCCACCGACACCTGCGGCGAGTGGTAGCCCTCGAGGGCGACGAGGTCGTCGCGGGGAGCGACCGTCATCGGGGCCCGCCTTCGCGCAGGCGCACGGAGTCGGCGTGGGCCACGAGGCCTTCCGCCTCGGCCAGCGTGGCCACGACCGGCGCCGCGGTGGCGAAGGCCGCCTCGTCGAGGCTGATGACGTGGAGCCGCTTCTGGAAGTCGTCCACGGTGAGGGCGCTGGAGAACCGCGCCGAGCCGTCGGTGGGGAGCACGTGGCTCGGACCGGCGACGTAGTCCCCGACCGAGGCCGGGGCCAGGACGCCGGTGAAGACCGCACCGGCGTGGCGCACCAGCGGGACGAGGGCGTCGGGGTCCGCCGTCATGAGCTGGAGGTGCTCGGGGGCGATCAGGTTGGCCACCTCCATGGCCTGCTCGGGCGAGGCGCAGAGCACGGCGTAGCCGCCCTCGGCGAAGGTGCTGAGGATCTCGTCGCGGCGGGGGGCCGCCTCGGTGAGGCGCTCGACCTCGGCGACCACGGCGTCGATGGCCTCCGCCGACCAGGACAGCAGCCAGGCCAGGCCACCCGGCCCGTGCTCGGCCTGCACCAGCAGGTCGACCGCGGCGTAGGTGGCCGGCGTGGTGTCGTCGGCCACGACCACGATCTCGGACGGGCCGGCGAAGCTCGACGGCACCCCGACCGTGCCGGCGACCTCGCGCTTGGCCACGGACACGTACACGTTGCCGGGGCCGACGATGACGTCTACCGCGGGGATGGTGTCGGTGCCGTAGGCGAGGGCACCGATGGCCTGGGCGCCGCCGACCGCGTAGACCTCGTCGACGCCGGCGATCGCCGCCGCGGCCAGGGTCACCGCCGGGACGTGCCCGGTGGCCTCCGGGGGCACGCAGAGGGCCACCTCGGGCACGCCCGCGACCTTGGCCGGAATCGCGGTCATCAGGACCGTCGACGGGTACACGGCCCGTCCGCCGGGGACGTAGCAGCCGGCCCGGTCGACGGGGCGACGGAGGTCGCGCACGCGCAGGCCGGCGCGCTCGTAGTCGTGCTCGGGAGCCAGCTGCGAGCGCTGGAAGTCGGTGATGCCGTCAGCCGCCGCTTGGAGGGCGGCACGGAGGTCGGGGGCGAGGCCGGCCAGGGCGCCGGCGATCTCGTCGGCCGGGACCCGCAGCGACTCGGGCACCACGCCGTCGAAGCGCTCGCTGTACTCGCGGAGCGCCTCGTCCCCACGGGCCCGCACCTCGTCGAGGATGGCCCGCACGGCGGCGACCGGCTCGGCGCCGGCCACCTCGGGTCGTGGCAGGAGCCCACGCAGGTCGCCCGAGGCGTCGCGGAGGTCGAGGCGGTTCAACACGGGCGGTCGGTCCGGGCCGGGGTCGGGTGCAGGCGGGGCATGGCCGCATCACGGTACCGGGGGTCACCGCGGCCAACGAGCCGGTATCTGCGTGGGCGCGGCCGTCGCGGGTAGACAGGGACCTCCACCGAGCCAGGAGCCGTTCCGTGAGCCTCGATCACGCCCAGCTGTCGTCCGTCGCCACGGGCCTCGACGAGATGATCAAGCGGGTGGCCGAGTCCGCGGAGGGCATGCGGACCGCCGGCCGGGACGACCTCGCCGGCGACCTCTACGAGGTCGAGCGCTCGCTCCAGGCGGCGTCGCGCCGCCTCGCCACCCTCGTCCGCCAGCTCCGCTGAGCACCCGGAACATCGGGGTACCCGGGGCACCTGAGGCGAAAACGTCACCGGCGCCCCTTGCGGGGCGCCGGCGCGGGCGACATCGGGCGGCGGACCCGTCTGTCGCCTTCTACCAGGTGGCGGGAACCTGGTTGTCCTGATCATACCCCCACGCTGCGCCGCGAGGCACGCACCCTCCGTCCCTTTTTCGGGGCGTGACGGGTTTTCCGGGGAGGGACCCTCCCACGGCCGTTCAGACCCGCGACGAGGGGCAGAAGTCGTTCAGCACGCAGTCCTCGCAGCGGGGCCGGCGGGCGATGCAGACCCGACGGCCGTGGAGGATGAGGCGCAGGCTGAACCGGCCTCGCTCCGCGGCGGGGACCATCGCGTTGAGCTCGTACTCGACCTTGACCGCGTCGGTCTCGGTGGTGAGGCCCAGCAGCCGGGAGATGCGTCCTACGTGCGTGTCCACCGGCAGCCCCGGCAGGTCGAAGGCGACGCTGCGCACCACGTTGGCGGTCTTGCGCCCCACCCCGGGCAGCGACGCCAGGTCCTTCATGGCCGTCGGCACCTCCCCGTCGTGGCGCTCGACCAGGGCGTTGGCCATGCCCAGGAGGCTCTTCGCCTTGTTGCGGAAGAACCCCGTCGAGTGGATGAGCTCCTCGAGCTCGAGCGGGTTGGCCTCGGCGAGGTCCTCCGGCGTCGGGTACCGGGCGAAGACGGCCGGCGTGACCATGTTGACGCGGGCGTCGGTGCACTGCGCCGAGAGGATGGTGGCCACGAGGAGCTGGTACGGGTTCTCGTGGTCGAGCTCGCACCGCGCCTCGGGGTACTCCTCGGCCAGGCGCACGAGGGTCTCACGGGCGCGGCCTTTGGGGGATCGGGGACGGGCCACGGCGTGCGAGGCTACCGGTGATGCCCGGCGTCCTCTCCGTCCGCACCGTCGACCCCACCCCGGGCCTCGACCCCGCGGAGGCCACGCCCTGGGCCGTCGCCTCCGTCGAGGGGACCGTCGTGGGCCACGCCCGCTGCGGGACCGACGGCGCCCTGAGCCTGCTCCTCGACGGGGGGCGCAGCGACACCGCTGAGATCGCCCACGCCCTGGTCGAGCACCTGCGGGCCCACGAAGGCGCCGCGGTGCGTCGCTGGTTCGCCCGCGACGCCGGACCGCTCGAGGACGCCGTGGCCGACCGCCTCGGCCTCGTCGCCGACCGCGAGCTCTGGCAGATGCAGGTGCCCCTGCCCCTCGCCGCCGGGTCGGGCGAGCTGACCTGGCGACCGTTCGTCCCCGGCCAGGACGAGCCCGCCTGGATCGACGTCAACAACCGCGCCTTCGCCGCGCATCCCGACCAGGGCGGGCAGACGCTCGAGCGCCTCCTCGCCCTCGAGGCCGAGCCCTGGTTCGATCCGGCCGGCTTCGTGCTGCACCACGACGACGCCGGGCGCCTCGACGGCTTCTGCTGGACCAAGGTCCACCACGACGCCGACCCTCGCCTCGGCGAGATCTACGTCATCGGCGTCGACCCGTCGGCCCATGGGCAGGGCCTCGGACGGGCACTGGTGCTCGCCGGCCTCGCCTGGTTGCACGGCGCCGGTCTCACCCGGGGGATGCTCTACGTCGACGCCGACAACGTGGCGGCGGTGGCGCTCTACCGCTCGCTGGGGTTCGTCCCGGTGGCGCGGGACGTGGAGTTCCGAGCCGGCTGATCCCGGCTCAACCCGTGGAGACTCCGACCGCGGAGCCAACGAGGTAGGTCACGCCGCTGGCCACGATGGCGATGCCAACGTAACGGCCCACCATGCGCACGTAGGAGCCGTGGGTGGAGCGGGCCAGCAGGATGCCGACGGAGGCCGCGCCGATGATGCCGAGGACCACCGAGCCGATCACCGCGGCCGTGCCGCTGCCGACCAACCAGGGCAGGAGGGGCAGCAGCGCCCCGATGGAGAAGGTGCCGAAGCTCGCGGCGGCGGCGCCGACGGGCGACCCCAGGGCCTCGGGATCGATCCCGAGCTCCTCCCGGGCGTGGGCCTCGAGCGCGGTCTCGGGATCGCGCATCATCGCGGTGGCGAGGTCGCGCGCCAACTCAGGCTCGAGGCCGCGGGACTCGTAGAGCTCGGCGAGCTCGCGAGTCTCGACCGCGGGGTTGCGGCGGAGCTCGATGCGCTCGAGGTTCAGCTCGTGCTCCAACAGCTCGGTCTGGGCCTTCATCGACCCCCACTCCCCCGCGGCCATCGAGATGGCGCCGGCGATCCACCCGGCCAGGCCGGCGAGGCGGACCACGCCCGCACCCGGGCTGGCGCCGGCGACGCCGAGGATCAGCGAGACGTTCGAGACGAGCCCGTCGCTGGCCCCGAACACCGCGGCACGGGCCACGCCGCCCTGGACGTCGCGGTGCTGGTGCTTGGGGACGGCCGGCTCGCCCCCTGCGCCCGAGGAAGCGCCGACGGCCGCGCCCGAGGGCTCGTCGGCGTCGGGCTCGGGGGCGGGCACGGCGGCCACGTTACCGGTCGTCCCACCGCGGCCCCCTACCCTCAGGGGTGGTGCCGACCCGCTACGACGTCTCCCCGGACGACCTCGCCGAGCTGCTCGCCGGCGAGCCCGCGTTCCGGGCCCGCCAGGTGTGGGCCGGCCTCTACGAGCGCGGTGTGGGGCCCGACGCCATGACCGATCTGCCCGCCGCGCTGCGCGAGCGGCTCAGCGCCGCGCTGCCGTCGGCGCTCACCGCGGTGACCGAGTCCGTGGGCGACGGCGGCGACACGGTCAAGTGGCTGTGGGCACTGCCGGACGGTCGGGAGATCGAGACCGTGCTCATGCACTACCCGGACCGCTCCACGGTGTGCGTGTCCACCCAGGCGGGCTGCGCCATGGCCTGCGGGTTCTGCGCCACGGGCCAGGCCGGGTTCGATCGCCACCTCACCACCGGCGAGATCGTCGAGCAGGTCGTGCGGGCGCGTGCCGCGGCCGCGCCGCGCCGCCTGTCCAACGTGGTCTTCATGGGCATGGGCGAGCCCCTGGCCAACTACGACGCCACCTGGGCGGCGGTCGAGCGCCTCCACGGCGACCTCGGGCTCTCCGCCCGACACCTCACCCTCTCCACCGTGGGCATCGTGCCGGGGATCCGGCGCCTCGCCGAGGAGGCCCTGCCGGTGAACCTGGCGGTGTCCCTGCACGCCGCCAACGACGAGCTGCGCGACGAGCTCGTGCCCATCAACCGGCGCTACCCCCTGGAGGTCCTGCACGAGGCGTGCTCGGCCTACCTCGAGGCCAAGAACCGCCGGCTGTCGTTCGAGTGGGCCCTGATCGACGGGGTCAACGACCGCCCGAGCGACGCCGCCGAGCTGGCGGACTACGCCCGCTCGCTCCGCGCCCACGTCAACCTCATCCCCCTCAACCCCACCGAGGGGTACCGGACGCGCGGCACGCCGCCCGAGAAGGTGGCCGACTTCGCCCGGCGCCTCCAGGACCTCGGGGCCAACGCCACCGTCCGCCGCAACCGGGGCACCGAGATCTCGGCGGCGTGCGGCCAGCTGCGGGCCGCCCACGTCCAGCTCCGCGAGCGGGCCCGCCCCCGCCCCTGACGGCGCGGCGCCAGGGGGATCAGCGCACGAGGACGGTCAGGCCCCCCGGGGTACGGATGGCGTCGCGGAGCACCTCGCCGGCCTCGACCCGTGCCCCCGGCCACAGCACCGCCCGCACGACCCGCCCTTCGACGGCCGCGCCCGCTCCGATGACGGAGGCGCCACCGGAGGCCTCGAGGTTGGCGGCCAGGTAGTCCGCTGGCGTGCCGCAGTCCACGAAGGCTCCGTCGTGGCGGACGACCTCCACGGCGCCCCGGTCGGCCCAGGGTCGCCAGCAGACCTCGTAGAGGCCGCTCGGCTCCGCCTCGAGGCCGGCCACCGCCGCCCACGGGAGCAGGCAGCCGGCGACCGACACCTGGGGGTGGAGGGTGTCGGCGCCGACCAGCAGCAGCCGCACCCGCTCGCCGTCCCACCCCGCGAAGAGCGCGTCGAGGGGGTCGGGGCACCAGGCGTCGGCGTTGACCACGGCGACGGCCCGGCCCGCGATCCACGGGCGCAGGCGTCCGAGGGCGCCTGCGGTGCCCAGGGCAACGGGCTCCTCGACGGACACGTGCACGTCCGGTCGGCCGGCGAGGTGCTCCTCCATGGCGGCACGACCGTGGTGCACGTTGACCGCCGCCTCCGCGACCAGGGGCCCCATGCGGGCGAGGCCCAGGTCGAGCAGGGGCACGTCACCGACGGGGCACAGCGCCTTCGGGCGCTCCCAGGTCAGGGGTCGCAGCCGGGTGCCGGCGCCGGCGGCGAGCACGACCCCGACCACCTCGTCCGTCGCGGGTCCTGCCAGACTGTCAGCCATGCAGACCCGCCGCTGGACCAATGCGTCGCAACCTCAAACCCTCCAGATGGCCGTACTCCTGCTCTATATCAGCGCCGCCTTCGACGTGCTCTTCGGTGGGTTCGCCAACCCCCTCGTGCTGGCCCTCGCCGCCGGCAGCGTGGCCGCGGGCTACGGCATCGCCAACGAGCGCAAGTGGGGCTACCTGCTCGGCGTCGGGGTGGCCGCCATCGCCGTGCTGCCCTACGTGTTCTGGCTGGTGGCCGGCGGCCTCAGCACCACCCTCATCATCAGCGCCATGTTCCCGGTCGCCATGCTCGCCCTGCTGCTGCACCCCCAGAGCCGCGACTACCAGCGCATCTGGTTCCAGTAGGCGGCCCGTTGGTCCGCGTGCCCCCGGGCGCGGCATGATCGGTCCATGACCACGGTCCTGAACGGCGCAGACGAGCTCAAGGCGAAGGTCGGGGAGCACCTCGGCTACAGCAGCTACCACGAGGTCACCCAGGAGCAGGTCAACCTGTTCGCTGACGCGACCGGTGACCACCAGTGGATCCACGTCGATCCCGAGCGGGCCAAGACCGGCCCCTTCGGTGGCCCCATCGCCCACGGCTACCTCACCCTCTCGCTGGCCCCCTCGCTCATCCCCGAGATCGTGCAGGTGCACGGCTTCTCGATGGGCGTGAACTACGGCTGCGAGAAGGTGCGCTTCCCCTCGCCCGTCCCCGTGGGCTCGAACCTGCGGGCCGGCGCCGAGCTGGTGGGCGTCGACGACGTCACCGGCGGCGTCCAGGTGGCCATGAAGCTCACCTTCGAGGTCGAGGGCGCGTCCAAGCCGTCCTGCGTGGCCGAGGTCGTCTACCGCTACTACGAGTGAGCTGAGGCCCCTCAGGGCTTCACCACCCGCACGAACTGCACGTCGACGTCGCCGCCGCGAACGCGGGTCAGGCGCAGGTCGGCACCGCCGGGCAGCGACGCGTCCAGACGGCCGCCCGTCACGTGGAAGCGGACGGTGCGGCGACGCCCGGTGTCGGTGAGCGCCACCTCGGGTGAGCGGAGCCGGCCGCCCTCGCCCGGGACGGTGAGGGCGAACGAGCCGCGGCCCCGGTCGACGTAGGTCACCAGCACGTCGACGCCGGCCGCCTCCATCGGGGCGAGGAAGGTGTCGTCGACGGAGAAGCACAGGTGGGGCTGACCGCCGGCGGCATCGGTGCGGCGACCCTCCCGCGCGATGCCGTTCTCCGGTGCGAGCACGCCGACGTGCACCTCGCTCCCCCGGCGACCGTGGCAGCCGGGCGCCTGCTCGAGTTGGTGCACCCAGCGCTCGAGGTCGTGGACGACGGGCCGGCCGTTCCAGTCCACCCCGGCCTCGGCCGCGGTGTCGTCGTCGGCCCAGTACTCGTCGGTGGCACGCCGCAGCGCCACCCAGGCGTCGGCCGAGGTCGCCGCGGTCTGCCCGAGGCTGTGGCGCACCCACGACCAGTGGGCCGAGAACCGGTCGAGGTAGCTGTCGTGGGGCACGACGTAGAGCCAGTTCGTGCGCAGGGCGGCCAGGGCATGGAGGTTGGACTGGCGGATGGCGTAGCCCAACTGGTCGGTGTGGAACCCGCAGTCGAGGTAGCACTCGTGCTCCGCGGCGGAGATGCGCCCCGGACCGCGCAGCACCCAGCCCTCGTCGGTGACCAGGTGACCGTCCGGGCCGACCGTGGTGCCGTAGGCGGGCACCTCGTCCAGGTGGAAGTTCGACAGCTCGGAGATCCCCGTGCGGACCCCCATCCCGTGCTCGACCGCGTACCGGGCGAGGAGGTCGTCGGCGGTGCCCAGCGAGGCGAAGGGGTGGTCCTCCCCCGTGTAGACCAGCTTCCCGGCCTGGTCGCCCATGAGACCGGTGAGGTCGCCGACCATCTGGTGGAACCAGGCCACGAAGGCGGGCACGCTGAGGTCGCCGGCGGCCACGGCCTGGTCGACCACGTCGAAGTCGAACTCGGCCCAGGCGAACCCACCCGGCACGTAGGCCAGCACGAGGTCGGGGTCGCCGGCGATGCCGAGGTCGACGAACAGGTGGCGGTAGAGGTCGACGGCGTGGCCCCAGAAGCAGGCGTTCCAGATGGGCAGGTGGCGGCCGCCGTCCTCGTCGAGGCCGGCCACGTCGATACCGCAGTCGTCCACCACCCAGCGGGGCGCCCACCGCACGTTGGTCAGCCACACCCGCAGCCAGTAGCGCCCGGGCACGGCCAGTTGGTCGGCGAGCGGGGCGAGGTCCATGTCCTGCGCCCGGCCGGCGAGGTCGTCGTGGAACTCGCCGTCGACGGGCTCGAGCATCCGCCACGTGATGTCGACGACGTGCACGTCGACGTTGCGGCCGGGGTCCGCCCGCTCCGAGAAGAACCCGGAGTTCGCCGCCACCGACGCGTCGGCAGGCAGCGACCAGTCGTCGCCCGCCACCGAGCCCACGACGGTGATCGCACCCGACCCCGCGCCCGGGTCGTCGGCCGGGGTCGCGGGACAGGCGGCGGTCAGCCCGACGGCCAGGAAGGCAGCCGCCACCGCCAGCAGCCGTACTGCGTGGCGAGGTCGGCGCCGGCGGCTCACGTCAGCGCAGCTCGGGCAGCACCTTGTCGGCGAAGAGGCGCAGGGTGTCGTGCTCGGGGAGGTCCGAGCACCAGGCCACGATCCCGCCGCAGCCGAGGGCCTTGTACTCCTCGATGCGCTCGAGCACCTGCGCGGGCGTCCCCACCAGGTTGCCGGCCCGCCAGGAGTCGAAGGGCTCGCCCCAGAACGACTGGGACCCGGCCGCGACGATCTCCTCCTCGGTCTCGCGCACGAAGAGCTCGGGCGACCAGGTCATGGTGATCTCGTCGAGGTCGCGCCCGACCGCGTCGCAGTGGCCGGCGAGGACGTCGCGCTTGTGGGACCACTCGTCGGGCTTGCCCCCGAAATTCGAGTAGTCGGCGAGGCGGGCGACGATGCGCAGGGTGACCTGCTCGCCGCCGCCGCCGATCCAGATGGGTGGGTGGGGGTCCTGGAGGGGTTTGGGGTCGCACTGGGCACCGGCCACCGAGCGGTAGGTCCCCTCGTAGGTGGCCTCGGCGTCGCGCCACATGCGGGTGACGATCTCGACGGTGTCGCGCAGGATGCCGAGGCGCTCCTTGGCCGCCGGGAACGGGTAGCCGTAGGCGTCGTACTCGTGCTCGTACCAGCCGCCGCCGATGCCCCAGTCGAGGCGCCCACCGCTCATCACGTCGATGTTGGAGGTGATCTTGGCCAGCAGGCCGGGGTTGCGGTAGCCGGCGCAGCCCACCATCTGGCCGAGGCGGATGCGGCTGGTGACCTGGCTGAGGGCGGCCATCGTCGTCCAGCACTCGAAGATGGACTCGTTCGACGGCACGGGCACGTTGTGGACGTGGTCGTAGACCCACACGGAGTCGTAGCCGAGCTCCTCGGCGAGGACGGCGGTGTCGACCACCCGCTGCCACTGCTCCTGCGGGTCGGGGATGGACTTGAGCTCGGTCTTCCACCCCTGGGGGGTGAAGACGCCGACGTGGAAGGGTCGTGACATGGCGCCAGGTTACGAGCGTCGTAGCCTCGGGGCCGTGTTCGGCCCCCACTCGTCCGTCCGCCGCCAGCACGTCGCCGTCGTGGCCCTCGCCCTCGTCGTCGCCCTGGCCGCAGCGGCCTGCGGGAGCGGGGTCCAGGAGTCGAGTGCCCCCGACACGACGGTCGAGGGTTTCACCCCCGGCGACCCGTCCACGACGGAGCCGCCGGAGACGACCATCGACTTCGGGACCTGCGACGTCGGCTTCGGCGAGTGCGGCACCGTCACCGTCCCCCTCGACTACTCGGAGCCCGAGGGGCAGACCATCTACATCGAGGTCGCCCGGGTCCCTGCGGCCAACCCCGCCGAGCGCATCGGCGTGCTCCTGACCAACCCGGGCGGCCCGGGTGCCAGCGGGGTCGAGTTCGCGCTGGCACAGCCCTTTCCCCAGGAGGTGCTGGACCGCTTCGACATCATCGGCTGGGACCCCCGGGGCGTCGGCGGGAGCGCGGGGCTGACCTGCGGTGACGAGGTCGACGCCTTCCTCGACATCGACCCCGAGCCCGACTCCCGACGTGAGCAGCGCCAACTCGACCGGGCGGCGCAGGCCGTCGCCGACGAGTGCGAGCAGACCGACGGCGAGGTCCTGCCCTTCGTGGGCACCCGCGACGTCGTCCAGGACATGGACGCCATCCGTGAGGCCCTCGGCGAGGACCAGATCTCCTACGCCGGCTACTCGTACGGCACTGCGCTCGGCCTCGGCTACCTCGAGCAGTTCCCCGAGCGCACGCGGGCCATGGTGCTCGACGGCGTGGTCGACCCGACCCAGGGCCTCACCGACTTCCTCCTCACCCAGGGGCCGGCCATCGAGGGCCAGGTGAACGACATCCTCGCCCGCTGCGACGACGACCCGGACTGCCCGCTCGACGATGCGGCCGCCGCCTATGACGAGGTGGCCGCCCTCCTCGACGAGGCGCCCGTCGCCGGCGGCGACGGTGAGGTGGGCCCCGCCGAGCTGCAGACCGGCGCCGTCTACGCCACCTACGAGTTCTCACCGGACGACCCGGCTGCCCTCTGGCAGGCGCTGGCGGATGCTCTCGACGGCGACGGTTCGGGCCTCGCCGACCTGGCCCAGCAGTACTACGACCTGGGCGGCTACACGGCGTACGCCGCCGTCGAGTGCGTCGACTCGCCGGTCCCACAGGGCAGCGCCGAGTACCAGGCCTTCGCCGACGAGCTCATCGCCGCCGCCCCGCGCACCGGCGCCTCCGTGGCCAACGAGCTGCTGCCGTGCGCGTTCTGGCCGGCGCCGGCGTCGGGCGACCCCCACGTCGTCACCGCGCCCGGCTCACCGCCCGTGCTCGTGATCGGCAACACCGGCGACGCGGCGACGCCCTACCAGCAGGCCGTGGACGTGGCCGACAACCTCGCCGACGGCCACCTGCTGACCCTCGAGGCCAACGGTCACGTCGGCTCCGGCCGCAGCACCTGCGTCGACGACGCCAGCACCGCCTACCTCATCGACCTGACGCTGCCCGAGGAAGGCACCACCTGCCAGGAGTAGCGGCGGCGCCTCAAGGCACACGGGGCCAACCGGAATGTGGGCCGCCCTAGGTGGCTTCTCGGAGGAAGTTCAGTCGGATCGGACGAGCAGCCGGTCGACAAGCTCAATCGGTCTCTCCCCAAATCCTCGACCGTTTGGTCGCCCACCACATTCGCGCCCCACGCACGGGGCTGGCATCGACAACCGCGAACACCACCGGGACACAAGTCCGTCATTGGCCCTTTCGAGCGTCCCACTTCACTGACAGCCAGGCGAGGAGCAGCCCGGCCACAACGAGAAGCAGCAGGAACAGAGCCATCCCGGCGATCATCTCGATGACGCCGGGGTCGTCGTTCAACACCTCGACCGAGCCGTACACCTGGACGAGCTTAACGAGCGCTGTTCTCTCGGAAAAGCGCCGCGGAGCGTCACGGACGGCGACGCTCCCTCAGCAGTGGTCCGCTGATCGGGCCGGGCAGGACGGCTCCCAACTGGTCCGCTCCGACATCCGAATCGCTTAGATGAGTTCCTCTGAATCCCGTGCGGGCGTTGGGATCGGGGGCTAGGATACGAACATCAGTTCGCAGCCCTGACAACGCACTTTCGTGCTTGCAGGTCCGGCTTTTCTGGCTGCCGCTTCCCCGTTGAGATGTCGTCCGTTGGGAGTGGTCGTCGTGCGTGCAGAGCTGGTCCACCTTCGAGAGAGCACCGAGAAGCTCCGGACGGTGACGTGGGCGAACGAGCCGGTGGCCACGCTCGAGGACGTGGTCGTCGAGGTGGCGTCCGTCCGGGCGATGCTCGATTCGATCGAGTGCGAGGCGCTCGCCGCCTACGACGCGTCGAAGGAGTACAAGGCCACGGGCGACACCTCCGCGGCGGCCCGGATCGCCTGGCTCACCCACTCACGCAAGAGCGCCGTGGAACGTCGGTGCCGGCTGGGACGCCAGTTGCGGTCGATGCCGCACACGGTCGCCGCGTTCGAGCTCGGCGAGATCGGCCTCGACCACGTGGACACCCTCGCCAAGGCCAACCTGCCGTCGCTGGCCGTGCGCTTCGCCCAGGACGAAGAGCTCCTCGTGGGGTACGCACGGGAACTGCCGTACGACGAGTTCTGGCGGAAGGTGTCGAACTGGCGGGACGCGGTCGCCCCCGCCGATGCCGAAGAGCGGGCCCTGTCCCAGTTCGAGGCGCGCGAGGCGCACTCGTCGGCGACGTTCGAAGGGATGGGCCGGGTCGACGCCTGGCTGGACCGGATCGGGTTCCACGAGTTCGACGCGGAGCTGCGGCGCCAGGAGAAGCGCCTGTGGGAACAGGACTGGGCGGAGGCCCGGGCCCGCCTCGGCGACAAGGCCACCAAGCGGGACCTCGGTCGCACCGCCGCCCAACGACGCGCCGACGCTCTGGTCGAGATGGCCCGGGCGTCGGCCGCCCACGGCGGCGTGGGAACGGAGCCGAACCTCGGCGTGACCATGGTCGTGGATCCGGACACCTACCAGACCGTTTGGGCCCGCATCGTCGCCGAGATCAACGGCGAGGACCCCAACCGGTACCCCTATCCCCTGCAGCGTCGCTGCGAGTTCGCCGACGGCACGCCCGTCACCCCGGAGCAGGTGCTGTTCACCTCGCTCACCGGGTGGATGAACGCCCTGGTCACCGATCCCGACGGCTATCCGGTCAGCCACGGCCGCGAGCGCCGCTGGTTCAGCGGCCCCCAACGCCGAGCGGCGCAGATCGCCTTCCCCGTGTGCGACCACCCGTCCTGCACGATCCGCTCACCGCACTGCGAGGTCGACCACATCCTGGCGTGGATCGACGACGGCCTCACGGACAGCGTCAACGCCAAACCGATGTGCAAGGCCCACAACCTCTGGAAAGAGCACGTCACCGCCCGCCGTCGCCGACGACGACCGACGCCCTGATGGGGCGCCGGCGGCGAAGAGGAAACCAGAGGCCACCCGGCCGGCACGACGCGCCCGTCTGCCCTCACTCAGCCGCGGGGCGGTCCCCACCTCATTGGGCTCGCCATCGGTCGACGGCACCCAACACCGCTTCCGTGAGCCAGCAGACGAGCCGGGCGAACAGGACGATCGGGGCGACCACGATGGTGCTGGCGATCGAGAGCCCTGACCACCAGGCGTTGCCCTCCCGGTCGACTGACATGGCGCCGCCGCCGCCGGCCTACAGGGGCAGGTTGCCGGTGGCGGTTCTCGTGCTGCCGGTGTCCTTGTAGGCGGCGATGGTGCGCTGGGCGATGCGCATCTGGTGGATCTCGTCGGCGCCGTCGGCGAAGCGGCTCCAGCGGGCCTGGGTGAGCATGTCGGCGAGCGGTGTGTCCGTGGAGTAGCCGAGGGCGCCGTGCACCTGGATGGCGCGGTCGATGATCTTCCAGAGGGCGTTGGCCACGTGGTGCTTGGCCATCGAGACCTCGCTCTTGAAGTCCTTGCCGCTGTCGATCAGGTAGGCGGCGTGCAGGACCATGAGCTTGGACTGGTACAGCTCCATGGTGGAGTCGGCGATCATCCACTGGATGCCCTGCTTCTCGGCGAGCAGCGAGCCGTGGGAGTACCGCTCGAGGGAGCGGTCCACCATCATCTCAAGGGCGGTCTCGGCCTGGCCGATCCAGCGCATGCAGTGGGCGAGGCGGGCGGGGCCCAGGCGGGCCTGGCCGAGCAGGTGGCCCTCGCCGCGGCCGCCGAGCATCTGGTCCTTGTGGACGCGCAGGTCGGTGATGCGGATCTCGCAGTGGTTGTGCCCGCCCGACATGGTCTGCACGTCACGCACGACCTCCCAGCCCTCCGACGGGATGTCCACGAGGAACGCGCTGTTGGCGGCCTGGGGCAGGTCGGGGTCGTCCTCGGTGCGGGCGATGAGGATGGCGAAGGCTGCGCCGCGGGCACCGGAGATGAACCACTTGTGGCCGTTGATGACCCACTCGTCGCCGTCGGGGTAGGCGCGGGTCTGGATGAGGGTCGGGTCCGAGCCGGCGACCTCGGGCTCGGTCATGGCGAAGCACGAGCGCTTGTAGCCGTCGCACAGAGGCCTGAGGTACTTCTCCTTCTGCTCGTCGGTGGCCCAGTGCAACAGGGTGTGCATGTTGCCCTCGTCGGGCGCCTGGGCGTTCAGGGCGAACGGCCCCATGCGCGAGCGGGCCGCCTCGGCCGAGACGCTGGCCATGGCCACGTGGCCGAGGCCCATGCCACCCCACTCGGTCGGCATGTGGGGCAGCCACAGCCCCCACTCCTTGGCCTTGCCGCGCATCTCGATGATGCCCTTGATCCACTGGTCGCGATCCCAGTCCTCGGCGGCGGCGGCGTCCTCGACGGGACGCACGACCTCGTCGACGAAGGCCCGCACCTTGAGGCGGATCTCGTCGAGCTCGGGCGGGAACGTGAAGTCGATGGCCATCGATCCACCATAGGCAGCCGACGACGCCAGAATGAGGGCCGTGTTCGCCGCCGAGTACTTCCGGGACCTGCTCGAGCTCGGCATGGTCGTCGCCGTCGGCGGGATCCTCTGGTCGAGCATCGCCCGCCTGCGCCGCGGCGAGATCAAGGTCGTGCGCTGCGAGGCCTGCGGGCGCCCCACCTCCCGGGCCTACCCCAACTGCAAGCACTGCGGCGTCCCCCGCGCCGACGCCGCCTGAGGCCCGACCGACCGGTGGCCTCCGACCCGACCGCCCCCTGCTCGACGTGCTCTTCCCGGCCCTGCGCGCCGACGTCCCCATGACGATCTGAGGGAGGGTCGGCGGCGCCCAGCGCCGTACGATCGCCGTGTGAGGAACGCCGACGTCGAGCCGCTGCCCGAAGGCGACGAGAAGGTCGCCGCGGTGCGGTCGATGTTCGACACCATCGCCCCCCGGTACGACCTGGTGAACCGGGTCATGACCTTCCGCATGGACGTCGGCTGGCGGCGCACCACCATCGAGCAGCTGGACCTGTCCGCGGGCTCGGTGGTGCTCGACCTCGCGGCCGGCACCGGGGACTTCTGCCGCGAGCTCACCCGGGGGGGCCTGCGGCCCCTCGGCTTCGACCTGTCCTACGGGATGTTGGCCGCAGCCCGCACCGAGGCCCCGCTCGTGCAGGCCGACGCCCTGCGCCTCCCCATCCGTAGCGCCAGCGCCGACGGGGTCACGTGCGGCTTCGCCCTGCGCAACCTCGTCGAGCTGGACGGCTTCTTCGACGAGCTGGCCCGGGTGGTCCGGCCGGGTGGGCGCATCGCCCTGCTCGAAGTGGCCGAGCCGCCGAACCCCGTGCTGCGCTGGGGCCACGGCATCTACTTCGGCAAGGTCGTCCCCCGCATCGGCGGACTGCTCTCCGACCCGTCGGCCTACCGCTACCTGCCCAAGTCGGTGGCCTACCTCCCCGAGCCGGCGGTGATGCTCCGGCGCCTCGCCGACGCCGGCTTCGCCAAGGTCGAGCGGCGCCTCCTCACCGTCGGCATCTCCCAGCTCATCACCGCGACCCGCGCGTACTGATGGTCCCGGCCCGGAGTCGTCGATGAGCCGCGACCTCTGGGGCCTGCGGGCAGTCACCCGGCGCCTCGACGACGACGTCGACCTGTTGGCCGTCGCCGGCGCCCACGGCCTGCTGTTCGAGCAGCGCGGCAGCGGGCTGGCCGGTCGCGGTGAGGCCGTGCGCCTCGAGATCGCCGGCGGCGCCCAGCGAGCCACGTCCGTGGGTGCCGCGCAGCAAGCCCTGGCCGCGATGGCCGGCGAGGACGATGTCCGCCTGCCCGGCACGGGCGCGGTGGCCTTCGGGGCCCTGCCGTTCGACCCCGGCGCCTCGGGCACGCTCGTGGTGCCGGCGCTGGTGGTGGGTCGCGCCGAGGACGGCACCCGCTGGTGCACGACGGTCGGGCGCGACGAGGTCGAGCACGCCGCCGCCGAGGCTCGCCTGCTCGAGGCCGTCACCGAGTCGATCGGGTCCGTCGCCTCGGGCCGCGAGGGTGCCGCAGGGGACAGCGAGGCGTCGGCGTTCTCCGTGCGACCCGTCCGCCCGCCGGCCGACTGGTGCGCCTCGGTGCGCGAAGCCACAGAGCGGATGAGCACGACCGAGCTGCACAAAGCCGTGCTGGCCCGCGAGATCCTGGTCGAGGCGGATGAGCCGCTCGACCCGGTGACGATCCTCGACCGCCTTCGGCGCACCTACCCGGGCTGCATGATCAGCTCCATCGACGGGATGGTCGGCGCCAGCCCCGAGCTGCTCGTGTCGAGGGTGGGCGACGTCGTGCGCTCGCACCCGATGGCGGGCACGACCCCCCGGGGCGGCGACCCGACCGCCGACGCCCGCCTCGCCGCCACCCTGCTGGCCTCGGCGAAGGACCGCCATGAGCACCAGCTCACCATCGACATGGTCCACGACACGCTCCTGCCCTTCTGCTCCTACCTCGACGCCGAGGCCGAGCCGTCGGTGGTGCCGGTGGCCAACGTGCAGCACCTCGCCACCCTGGTCGAGGGCCGCCTCTCGGCGCCGGCCGCGTCGGTCCTCGAGCTCGTGGCGGCGCTGCACCCGACGCCGGCGGTGTGCGGCGTGCCCCGCGACCTCGCCCTCGCCACCATCGCCGAGCTCGAGCAGCTCGACCGGGGGCGCTACGCCGGGCCTGTGGGCTGGGTCGACGCCACCGGCAACGGCCGCTGGGCCGTGGGCCTGCGCTGTGCAGAGATCGACGGGCACCGGGCCCGGCTGTTCGCGGGCAACGGCATCGTCGCCGACTCGGACCCGACCACCGAGCTGGCCGAGACCCGCGCCAAGCTCCAGGCCCTCCTCGGCGCCATCCTCCGCCCCTGAGCAGCCGACGGACGACGGCTCACGCCCACGTGGCGTCGGACCGCGACCGGGTCCGACGCGGACCCACCTCGAGGCGCACCGCTCCGAGCGCCTGGATCTCCTCGAGCAGCGCGACGATGACGATGGTGACCCCCAGCATCTCGCCGCCCTCCTGGAAAGCGGTGATGATCCGGTGGAGGTACAGCGCGGCCTCGAGCTGGCCGGGGGCCACTGCGAGGTTCCAGGCATCGAGCTGCTCGGTGACGAAGGTGGCCGCGAACCACACCGAGGCGCCGGCCACGAGACCCCACTTGGGCCGACGGGTGCAGCGCCTGGCCACCATCCAGGTGCCCCAGGCGAGGAAGGGCAGCAGCGCGTGGCCCATGTAGGGCGTGCCGCCGGAGTCGGCCCCGGCGAGGTCGGCGGCGGTGGCGAGCTCCAGCGAGGCGGACTCGTGGAAGCCGATGACCTCCTCGGCCCCGAGCGCGCACGCCACCAGGGCCAGGGCGATGAGCGCCCAACGGCGGCGTCCGGACGGCACTCGGGCCGCGAGCAGCAGTGCCGTGGCGGTGGCGAGGGTGAACAAGGTGGTGGACACCCAGGTACCGGGCCCGCTCTCGCGGTCGAGGTCGAACACGTGGCCCAGTCCGATCTGGGGCACCACGAACGCGAGGTGTCCGAGCACGAGGAGCACGACGACGCCGACGAGCACACGGCGGACCAGGAGTGGGTCGATGCCGACGCTGGCGTCCGTGCGGCGGTGATCGGTCGCCTCCACCGGGAGGTGAGCCTCCACGGTCGATCTTGTGGCTTCGGTGCCCATGTCGATCCCCGTCGGACGCCGGTGCGCTCCGTTGAGCGTCTTCCCCGCTCCGCGCGCCAGGGAGGCAGTCAGCAGCAGCCCGAGACCGCCATTCTGACCGCCTCGTGGAGCTCGGCGTGGAGGGCCACGTTGGCGGCGCGGTCGGTGCGCACGATGAGGACGCGGGTGCCGCCCTCGGCGGCCGAGGCGGCCACCGCGGGCCCGATCTCGGCCTGCCCGGCGAGCACCATGCACGGCAGGCCGTGCGCGGCCACGAGCGCGGGCAGGTCGACGCCGTGGGGGGTGCCGAAGAGCTGCTCGAAGCGGTGCGTCGGCAGCTGCGTGCCCTGGGGCAGGAACGAGAAGATCCCGCCGCCGTCGTTGTCGATCACGACGATGGTGAGGTCGACGCCACGAGCAGCGAGGCCGAGCAGTGCGTTCGAGTCGTGCAGGAAGGCCACGTCCCCGATGAGCGCGGCGGTCGGCCGGCGCCGGGCGAGCGCCACGCCGACCGCGGTGGACACGACGCCGTCGATGCCGTTCGCGCCCCGGTTGGCGTGCACCCGCACTCCCGCTCGCGGCGTGGCGTACCACTCGACGTCTCGCACCGGCATGGAGGACGACACGACCACCTCGGCGCCGTCGGGGAGCGACGCGAGGACGTCGCGGGCGATGGCCGGCTCCGTGGGCTCGTCGTGGCTCGCAAGGGCGCCCGCGAGGGCGTCGGCCGCCGCCGACTCCGCCGCCGTCCAACGGGCCCGCCAGGCGGGCTCCGTGGGCTCGACCTGCTCCACCACGGACGCCAGCGCGGTCTCGGGCACGACCAGCTCGACCTGCCCGTCGGGGTCGACCCAGCGACCGTTGCCCCGGGCGGCGACCACGGGCAGCCCCGTGAGCCACTGCCCCAGGAGCTTCGACGCGGGTGGCTCCCCCACCCGCAGCACGACCTCGGGTCGCTGTGCGGCGAACCCGGGAACGCGCACCAGCGCATCGACGTGGCTGACGACGCCGGCACCCGCGCCGGCGTCCCAGATGCCGGTGGCCCGGGGGCCGGCCACGACGGGCCACCCCAGTGCCTCGGAGAGGGCCAGCACGGCGGCGGGATCCTCGGCGCGGCCGCCGGCGACGACCACGCCGCGGCGACCGGACAGCAGGGCGGCGACGTCGATCGACGCGGCGAGGGGATCGGCGACCGCCGGACGAGTGACCCCCGTCCACGTCGTCCCGTCACCGCGTCCCGGGGGCAGGTCCCCGGGCGTCCCAACGAGCGGGTCCCGGAAGCCCAGGTTGAGGTGCACCGGTCCGGGGCGCGGCCCCGTCGCCTCGGCCACGCTTCGGGACGCGAGCGGCCGCCAGGTGGCGGAACGTCGCTCGTCGGGGACCTCGGGCGCCGCGAACCAGCGCACGGCCCGCCCGTACAGGTGCAGCTGGTCGATGGTCTGCGGCGCACCGACGTCCTGCAGCTCCGGCGGGCGGTCGGCGGTGCACACGATCACCGGCACGCTCGACAGGTCCGCCTCCACCACGGCCGGGTGCAGCTCCGCGGCCGCCGTCCCGCTGGTGGTGAGCACGACCGCCGGCACGCCGGTGGCGAGGCCGACGCCGAGGGCGAGGAAGGCCGCCGAGCGCTCGTCGTGCACCACCTGGACGGCGACGCGGTCGTCGGCGGCGAGGGCCAGTGCCATCGGCGTGGAGCGGCTGCCCGGGCACACGACGGCGTGGCGCACGCCGGCGCGCACCCACTCGTCGACGAGGGTGGCGCAGAAGGTCGCCGCTGCGGTCACCTCGGGCCACTGGGTCACGGCCGCCCAGCCTACGGTTGCGCTCGATGCCCGCCGTCGGCTCGTCCCTCGTCAGCGCTCCGTTCTCGGAACGGCGGCGCCGCCCCGGGCGGCCTGATGCTGCCCAGATCCCGGGGCGCGGGCCCCGATGACCGCTGGCCTCCGATGACCACGACCGCACCCGTCCCTCCGTTCTCGGAACGCCGACGCCGCGCCAGGCGGCCTCAGGCATCCGAGAAGCGGCCGGCGCCGCCGCGATGAACGACCAGGCGCTCGACTCCGAGACGGAGGGCATCGGCCCGCGCCTCGTGCTCGTGCACGGCTTCACCCAGACCGCCCGCTGCTGGGGCCCGCTTGCCGCCGGCCTCGCCGCTGACCACGAGGTGGTGCGGGTGGACGCACCGGGGCACGGCGGTTCGGCCGGCCTCCGGGCCGACCTGCGCGGCACCGCCGACCTCCTCGCCGAACTCGGCCCGGCGACCTTCCTCGGCTACTCGATGGGCGGGCGGATGTGCCTCGAGACCGCCCTGCGCCATCCCGAGGCCGTCGAAGCGCTGGTCCTCGTGAGCGCCACCGCCGGGATCGACGACGAAGACGAACGGGCCGCACGGCGAGCGTCCGACGAGGCCCTTGCGCAGAGGATCGAAGCCGAGGGGGTCGACGCCTTCCTCGAGGACTGGCTGGCCCTGCCCCTGTTCGCCGGGCTCCCGCCGGAGGCCCGATGCCTCGACGAGCGGCGGACCAACACCAGCGCAGGCCTGGCGGGTTCGCTGCGCCACGCCGGCACCGGGACCCAGACGCCCTCCTGGGACCGCCTCGGTGCCCTCACCATGCCCGTGCTGGTCGTGGCCGGCGCCGCCGACGCCAAGTTCACCGCCCTCGCCCACCGCCTCGCCGAGGCCATCGGCGCCAATGCCACCCTCGTCGTGGTCCCCGACGCCGGCCACACGACCCACCTCGAGGCTCCCAACGCCTTCGTGTCCACCCTGCGGCCCTGGCTGGCCGCGCACACAGGCTGACCCACTCGCCCCCCTGCGTGTTCTGGGAACCCCCTGCTGTCCCCCACCACAGCACCCGGGCTGTCCCCCACCACAGCACCCGGGTCCCAGACGCCGGCGCGGCCCCGCCCTAGGAGGAGAGGGCCAGGCCGAGGGTGAGGAGGGCGCCGAAGACCATCTGGATGCGACCGGTGGCGCCGAGCACGGGGATGAGGGCCGGACCGGTGGCGCCGCCGAGCACCTGCTCCACGGGCTTACGGGCGAAGGGCACGGCGGCGAAGGCCACGATGGCGCCGATCTCGCCGCGGCTGCCCACAGGGATGAGGCAGAGGAACGCGCCGACGAGCAGGAGCACGTAGAACCACCGGGTGCGCAGGTCGCCGAGGCGCACCGCCAGGGTCACCTTGCCGGAGGTGGTGTCGCTGGGGATGTCCCGGAGGTTGTTGACCACCAAGAGGGCCGTGGCGAGGAAGCCGACGGGAACCGCCACCCCGAAGGCCAGCCAGAAGAGGTCCTCGGTCTGCACGTAGGCGGAGCCGACCGTGGCCACCAGGCCGAAGAACACGAAGACGAAGACCTCACCGAGGCCGGCGTAGCCGTAGGGACGAGGGCCACCGGTGTAGAACCAGCCGGCCGCGAACGACGCCGCCCCGACGACGAGCAGGATGGGGCCGACCGCCACGGTGAGGGCCAGGCCGGCGACCGCGGCCACCCCGAAGGCCAGGAAGGCGGCCCGCTTCACCGCACCCGGTGACGCCGCGCCGGAGCCGACGAGTCGCATCGGGCCGACCCGCGCCTCGCTGTCGGTGCCGCGGATGCCGTCGGAGTAGTCGTTGGCGTAGTTGGTGGCCACCTGGATGGCCAGCGCTACCACCAGTGCGGCGCCGGCCCGCCACCAGATCAGCCCGCCGGGCACCCGCCCGACCGCCGCCGCGGTGCCGACCGCCACCGGGACGATGGCCGCCGGCAGGGTCCGAGGCCGCGCACCGGCCGACCACTTGTTCATGGCGCACCGTTCTACTCGTAGCCTCGGGGGGTGCGCGAGTTGGTGGCGATCGAGGCCGAGGGAGGACCCGGGTTCACCGAGCGCCTGGCTCGGTCGTGGGACGCCGGCGATGCCGTCCTGCCCCTCGATCCCCGGCTCCCGACGCCGGCACGCGAGCGCCTCCTCGCCCAGCTCCGACCCGGTCGCCTCGTGCGCACCGACGACACCGAGGAACGCCGTCCCGACGGCGTGCCCGTCGAGCTGGGCGATGCCGTGGTCGTCCCCACGAGCGGTTCCACCGGCGACGCCAAGGGCGTGGTCCTGACCCACGACGCCGTGCGGGCCTCGGCCCTCGCCGTCCACGGCGCGCTCGGCATCGACCCGGCCCGCCACCAGTGGCTCTCCTGCCTGCCGCTCGCCCACGTCGCGGGCCTGGCGGTGGTCATGCGGGGCCTCGTCACCGGGACCCCCGTCGTCGTCCACGGCCGCTTCGACGCCGACGCGGTCGAGGCCGCCGCCCGCGCCGGCGCCACCCACGCCTCGCTCGTCCCCACCGCGCTGGCCCGCATCGACGCCTCCCTGTTCGAGCGCATCGTCGTGGGCGGCAGCGCCCCACCGGCCGAGCGGCCCCCGAACGTGGTGGCCAGCTACGCCCTCACCGAGACCGGCAGCACCGTGGCCTACGACGGCGTGCCCCTCGACGGCGTCGAGTTGCGCATCGTGGACGGCGAGGTCCAGGTGCGCGGAGCGATGCTCCTGCGCTGCTACCGCGACGGCACCGACCCCAAGACCGCCGACGGGTGGCTGCCCACGGGCGACGCCGGCCACCTCGATGCCGACGGCACGCTCCACGTGCAGGGTCGGCGGGGCGATCTCATCGTCACCGGCGGCGAGAACGTCTGGCCGGTGCCCGTGGAAGACGCGCTTCGGGCCGACCCGGCCATCGCCGACATCGCCGTGGCCGGCGCCCCCGACCATGAATGGGGTCACCGGGTCGTGGCCCACGTGGTCCCCGTCGACCCGGCGGCGCCCCCGTCGCTCGACCAGCTGCGCGACCTCGCCAAAGCGACCCTGCCGGCCTTCATGGCGCCGCGGGAGCTGGTGCTCCACGACGAGCTCCCCCGCACCTCGATCGGCAAGATCCGCCGGTCGCAGCTCTGACCGACCCGCCTCGTAGCCTGACGTCGTGTCGAACCGCCTCGCCGACGAGACCAGCCCCTACCTCCGCCAGCACCGTGACAACCCGGTCGACTGGTACCCGTGGGGCGACGAGGCCTTCGCCGCCGCCGCCGAGCTCGACAAGCCCATCCTGCTCTCCGTGGGCTACTCGGCCTGCCACTGGTGCCACGTCATGGCCCACGAGTCGTTCGAGGACCCGGGCACCGCGGCGGTGATGAACGATCTGTTCGTGAACGTCAAGGTGGACCGCGAGGAGCGCCCCGACGTCGACGCCGTCTACATGGACGCGGTCCAGCAGCTCACCGGCCAGGGCGGGTGGCCGATGACGGTCTTCCTCCTCCCCGACGGGCGTCCCTTCTTCGGCGGCACCTACTTCCCGAACGAGGCCCGCCACGGGATGCCCGCCTTCACCGACCTGTGCCAGGCGGTGGCCGAGCACTGGCGGGACCAGCGCGACGAGCTCACGGAGAACGCCGACAAGCTCACCGCGGCCATCAGCCGGAGCACCGAGATCACCGCCGCCGCCGACGTCCCCGGCCGCGAGGTGCTGCTCGCCGCCGAGGACCACCTCCGTGAGCAGCACGACCCCGAGTGGGGCGGCTTCGGTCGCTCGCCGAAGTTCCCCCAGACCATGAGCCTCGAGCTGCTCCTGCGCGCCCACCAGCGCTCGGGCCGGCCCGAGCCGCTCGAGGTCGTGACCACCTCCCTCGACGCCATGGCCTCCGGCGGCGTCTACGACCATCTCGGCGGCGGCTTCGCCCGCTACTCGGTCGACACCTTCTGGATGGTGCCCCACTTCGAGAAGATGCTCTACGACCAGGCCCTCCTGGCCCGGGTCCACCTCCACGCCTGGCAGGTCACCCACGAGGACCGCTACCGCCAGGTGCTGGCCGAGACCATCGACTACGTGCGGCGGGACCTGCGCGACCCCGCGGGCGGCTTCCTCTCGGCCGAGGACGCCGACTCCGAGGGCGAGGAGGGCAAGTTCTACGTGTGGCGCCCCGAGGAGATCGAGGCCGTCCTCGACGCCGAGACCGCGGCCGCGGTGATCGACTGGTACGGCGTCACCCGCAACGGGAACTTCGAGGGGTCGAACATCCTGCACCGCCCCATCCGGGGTGACCTGCGCCGGCCCGAGCTCGTGGAGCGGGGCCGGACGGCGCTGCTCGAGGCCCGCGGCCGGCGGGTACGCCCGGGGCTCGACGACAAGGTGCTCACCGAGTGGAACGGCCTGTTCCTCGCCACCCTGGCCGAAGCGGCCGCCGCCACCGGTGACGCCGGCTGGCTGGCCGACGCCGTCGCCGGCGCCGAGTTCCTGCTCGCCCACCTGCGCCGCGACGACGGGCGCTGGCTACGCACCTGGCAGGCCGGCGGCGACGGCCAGCCCGCCCGGGCCCAGCACCTCGCCTACGCCGCCGACCACGCCGCCCTGGTCGACGCCTTCACCCGCCTCGCCGAGGCCACCGGCGAGGCTCGCTGGATCGCCGAGGCCCGTGCGGCCGCCGACGCCCTGCTCGATCTGTTCTGGGACGACGAGGCGGGCGGCGTATTCACCACTGGGGACGACGCCGAGGTCCTCATCGCCCGCCAGAAGGACTTCCAGGACAACGCCACCCCCTCCGCCAACAGCGCCGCCGCCCTCGCCCTGCTGCGCCTCGCCGCGCTGACCGGTGAGGGCCGCTACCTCGACGCCGCCGCCGGGATCCTGCGTCTCTTCGCGCCACTGGCCGGGCGCTACCCGGCAGCGTTCGCTCACCTGCTCGCGGCCCTCGACCTGTTCCTGACCGGGCCCACCGAGGTCGTGGTGGCCGGGGAGCGCCCCGACCTCGTGGCCGAGGTGCGCCGCCGGTACCTGCCCGACGCCGTCCTGGCCTGGGGCGAGCCCTACCGCTCACCACTCTGGGAAGGACGCGACGGCGACGCCGCCTACGTCTGCCGCAACTTCGCCTGCCGGCTTCCGGCCACCACCCTTGAGGCCCTCGCCGCCCAGCTCGACCCCCGCACTCCACCACCCTGACCCGAATTCCCTCGTTCTGGGTACAGGAATCCGCTCTCACCGCGCTGTTTCTGGTCCCAGAACGAGGATTTGGGGGGGGTCTGGTCGACCCCTCAGGGCTGGCGCCGCAAACGGAGGTAGGCCTCGCCCCGCGGCGAGAGGCGGTACCCGACCTCGAGGCTCTGGGTCAGGCCGAGGCGCTTCAGCTTGCGGACGTCGGCCTTGAAGGGAAGGCGCTCGCGACCCAGCAGGTCCGCCAGGTCGCCGGCGCGGCGGGCGGGATGGGCTTCGATCAGCTCCAGGGTCTCGAGGGACCAGTCGCCCATGCGGTCGAGCCTGCGGGTCAGGTCGGCCATCTCCTCTCCGTTCAGGTCGGCGTCGAGGGGCAGCCGGTCCACCGGCACCTCCCCCACCCGGTGCAGCTCGATGCGGTACACGAGGTCGTCCTCGGACTCGACGCCGATGGCGGCGAACAGGGCCGCTCGGTCGGTCGACCCGCAGCGGCGGGCGTCGGTGTCGCTGATGGAGGCCGCCGGCACCCGCTCGATGGCGTCGACCTCCAGCAGGCCGCCACCGCTCTGGTAGCGACCCCCGACCTTGGCCTGCGGACGGGTCCAGCGGCGCACCGTCAGCGTGACGGCCCCGGAGCGCAGTCCCTCGTGCAGCGCCTGGGGGAAGAGCACCGCTACCAACCGCCCCGGTGGACGTACTCCCCGAGTGGTGGCCGCCCGCGGGCCGCCGAGCGCCCGGGGGCGTCCTCACCGGACCGATGGCCGAGGGCGATGGCCCCGATGGGTTCGAGGCCGGCCGGCACCGCAAGGGCGGTCAGTACCTCGTCGGCGTGGTGGAAGATCCCGAAGAAGAGCGCCCCGAGCCCCTCGTCCTCGGCGGCCAACAGGATGCTCATGGCCGCGAAGGCGGTGTCCACGGTCCAGTACGGCGTCGGCCAGGCGTCCTCGCCCACACCGAGGCCGGTGCGAGCCTTGTCGTCCTCGCCGTAGCGGGCGATGTAGGCCGCCGGCTCGGCGAGCGGCAGCACCAGCACGGGGGCGTCGAGGAGCCGCGGCCAACGGAAGCCCTCCCGACGGGGCGCCGGCAGCGTGACGTCCCAGTATCGGGACGTCTGCTCCGGGCCTTCCAGCACGACGAGGTGGGTGCCGGCGGTGTTGCCCGCCGCCGGCGCCCGCCGACCGGCGTCGAGGACGCGCTCGAGCACCTCGGGCGCGAGCGGATGTGGGGCGAAGGACCGGCACATGCGCCGCCCGGTCACGATCTCCCGGAACTCCACCGGGTCTCGAGGACGCCGCTCAGGCGAACTTGGCGAGGTCTTCGGCCATTGCCCAGCCGAAGGCCACGAGCGAGTCGCCGCGGTCAGCCTGGTGGTCCGAGAAGAAGGCCGCCACATCGGCCCTGATGGCCTCGGGCTTCAGGCTCTCGTGGTCGAGCACGCACGGGAAGGTGCCATCGCCCACCGCGAGGAAGGTGCGGTCGTCGTAGCTGTCGGTGTCGATGCCGAAACGCTTGGCCAGGCGCCGACCCCAGGCCCGGTCCTCACCCGAGGGGCGGTAGTCCGGACGGGGCACCACGTCGTCGAGGTTCTTGAACGCCTCGAAGCCCGAGGGATCGAACAAGCGGGTGCCCACGAGCACGTCTTCGTCGGGGAAGGCCAGCACCGCCCGACGGAGCTGGTCGGACATGATGGCCCGCAACACCGAATCGCGCTTCGACGTGCGGCGAACGGAGGCCAGACCGATGAGGACGCTCGGGGTGCCACCGATGCGCTCGAGGGTGCTGAAAGAGAAGCCCTTGAGGCGGCTCCCCTCCCGCGTCATGGTGATCAGCACCCACTCCTCGGCCTGCTTCGACAGCAAGCCGGCCTCGAAACGGCTCGGCCCATCGGCGCAGATGTCGGCCATCTCAGCGAGTTCGGCATCGCTGAGTGCCGTGCAATCCTTCGTGTCAACCTCAATGGCCATGTGCTGCTGAGCCCCCGACGTGCTGTGGAACGGTCCCCTCTAGTCCAGCGTGATCCGAGGGCAAGCGCAACTCGCGTCGATTCACGACAACGGCTCTCGGTCAGGTGCAAGTTCTCGGCGGGCCGCGGCGGCTCAGATGACGACGGCGTCGGGGCCCAGGAGGACCCGCAATTCGGCCAGCAGCTGGGTCGAGGCGTCCACGCAGAAATCGGGCGGCAGGCGCACCGTCTGACGCGGGCTCACGGCGATGAAGACCTCGGATTCGCCGGGGTGCTCGTGGAGGAGCGCCTTCAGCTGGTCCACGAGGCCGGGCTGCAGGCCGTTCGGACTGAGGGAGAGGCGCAGTGGCGGTGCAGTGGTCACCGGCTCGAAGACGTCGATCTCCATGGCGATGAGCTTCGGGGCATCGTCGCGCTTGTCGACCCGTCCCTTCACGCAGACCACGACGTCATCGGCCAGCTTGTGGCCGTGCTCCTGCATGGTCTTCGGGAACACCATCACCTCGGTCGACGCACGCAGGTCCTCGAGGGTGAACACCGCCATCAGGTCGCCCTTCTTGGTCCACTTCTTCTGGAGCGCCGTCACCACGCCACCGAAGGTGCGCATGGCGCCGTCGTCCATCTCGGCGAGCTCATCGAGGCCGGCGTCGGTGCGGCGCCGCAGCGAGGCCTCGGCCCCCATCAGCGGGTGGTCGCTCACGTACAGCCCGAGCATCTCCTTCTCGAAGGCCAGCTGCTGGCGCTTGTCGAAGTGCAGGTCGGGGATCTTGGGGCGCTCGTCGAAGCCCGCCCCGCTGTCGTCCGCGCTCTCGCCGAAGAGGGTCATCACACCCATGTCGCGCTCGCGGCGGCGGGCCACGGTGATGTCCACGATGCGTTCGTAGACCGTGAGCAGACCTCGACGAGGGTGGCCCATCGAGTCGAAGCCTCCCGCCTTGATGAGCGACTCGATGGTGCGCTTGTTGAGCACCGCGGTGTCCACCCGCTCGCAGAAGTCGTAGAAGTCGACGAAGGGCCCGGCGGCCTCGCGCTCCTCGATGATCAACGAGACCAGGCCCTCCCCCACGTTCCGGACCGCCGAGAGCCCGAAGGGGATGGCGTCGGGCAGTGGCCGCAGCGTGTCGCCCGCCACCGGTGACGGCTCGGTGCGACCGACGAGGGCGGTGAAGTTCGACTGCGAGACGTTGACGTCGGGAACCAGCACCGGGATGCCCATCTGGCGGCACTCGTTGAGGTAGACCGCGGCCTTCTCCAGCGAGGTCTTCACGCTGGTGAGCAGCGCGGCGAGGTACTCGACCGGGTAGTGCGCCTTGAGGTAGGCCGTCTGGTAGGCGACGAGGCCGTAGCCGTAGGCGTGGCTCTTGTTGAAGGCGTAGTCGGCGAAGGGCTCGATGATGTCGAACAGGGTCGTGCCGAGTTGCGAGCCGTAGCCCTGCCGCTCGCAGCCGGCCACGAACTTCTCGCGCTCCTTGACGATGAGCTCGCGCTTCTTCTTGCCGCAGGCCTTGCGCAGGTTGTCAGCCTCCGCGAGGGAGAAGCCGGCGATGCTCTGAGCCACCCGCATCACCGACTCCTGGTAGATCATGAGCCCGTAGGTGTCGCCCAGGATGGCCTCGAGATCCGGGTGCTCGTAGGCGATGTCCTTGCGACCGTTCTTGCGGTCGGCGTAGTCGTTGTGCATGTTCGCCGACATGGGACCCGGCCGGTACAGGGCGACGAGCGCGGCGACGTCGTCGAACGAGGTGGGTGCGAGCGAGCGCATGAGCGCCCGCATGGGCCCGCCCTCCAACTGGAACACGCCGATGGAGTCGCCCGCCTGGAGCATCTCGAAGGTCTTGGCGTCGTCGAGGGGCAGGTCGTCGATGTCGAGATCGACCCCCCGGATCTCCTTGACCATCGCCACGGTGTCGGACAGCACGTCGAGGTTGCGCAGGCCGAGGAAGTCCATCTTGAGCAGGCCGAGGTCCTCGACCCCGTGCATCTCGTACTGGGTGACGACCGGGGCGTCCTCGGGGTCCTGACCGGACTCGGGCTTGCGCTGGATGGGCAGGTAGTCGGTGAGCTCGTCCTTGGTGATCACCACCGCGGCGGCGTGGATGCCGTCCTGGCGGCGGAGGTTCTCGAGGCCACGGGCCACGTCGATGACCGACTTGGCGTCGGCATCGGTCTCGTAGAGGGCGCGCAGGTCGCCCGCCATCTTGTAGCCGTCGGCGTACTTCTCGTGCTCGTCGAGGCAGGCCCACAAGGGCGTGTCACGCCCCATGACGAGCGGTGGCATGAGCTTGGCGATCTTGTCGCCGACCACGTACGGGTACCCCAGCACGCGGGCGGCGTCGCGCACCGCGGCACGGGCCTTGATCGTGGAGAAGGTGACGATCTGGGCAACGTGGGTGCGCCCGTAGCGCTCGGCCGCGTAGCGGATCATCTCGTCCCGGTAGCGGGAGTCGAAGTCCATGTCGATGTCGGGCATCGAGATGCGAGAGGGGTTGAGGAAGCGCTCGAAGAGCAGGTCGTACTTGATGGGGTCGAGGTCGGTGATGCGGAGGCAGTACGCCACACAGCAGCCGGCGGCGCTGCCTCGACCGGGGCCGACACGGATGTTCGCGTCGCGGGCGTGGCGGATGAGGTCCCAGGTGATGAGGAAGTACTGCGAGAACCCCATGTTGTTGATGGTCTCGAGCTCGTAGGCGATGCGCTCGACGACCTTGTCCGGAAGGCGCGTCCCCCAGCGCTCCTTGGCACCTTCGAAGGTGAGGTGCTTCAAGTACTCGGCGGCGGCCTTCTCCCGCAGGGCGTCGGCGCCGGCCTCGTCGAGGGTCCCGAGCTCGACGCCCGACAGGTCTGGGGCGAACTCGGGCGGGAGGGGGAACACCGGCAGCTGTGGCTTGCCGAAGTCGATCTCGACGTCGCAGCGCTCGGCGATCCAGAGGCTGTTGTCGCAGGCCTCGGGGACCTCGCGGAACAACGTACGCATCTCGGCGGCGCTCTTCAGGTAGTGGCCGTCCCCGTGGAACTTGAAGCGGTCGGGATCGCTCACGAGGGCGCCGGTCTGCACGCAGAGGAGTGCGTCGTGGGCCTTGGCGTCGTCGCGGTGGGTGTAGTGGCTGTCGTTCGTGGCCAACAGCGGCGCATCGAGTTGCCGGGCGATCTCGATGAGCTGCGGGTTGGTGCGGGTCTGCTCGGGGATGCCGTGGTCCTGGAGCTCGACGAAGACGTTGTCGCGCCCGAAGATGTCCTGGAGGCGGCCGGCCTTCTTGAGCGCAGCATCGAAGTCGTCCTGGAGGAGGGACTGGAGCACGTGGCCGCCCAGGCAGCCCGTCGTCACGATGACGCCCTCGCTGTGGCTCTCGAGCAGCTCCCAGTCGACCCGGGGCTTGTAGTAGTAGCCCTCGAGGAAGGCGCGACTGGCCAGTTGGATGAGGTTCTTGTAGCCGGTGTTGTTCTCGGCCAGCGCGATCAGGTGGTAGTAGAGCTTGCGGCCGCCCTCGGTGTCGCCTCCGGAGTCGTCCTGGCGGCCTCGGCGCGACGGGCGCTCGTGGCGGCTGTCGTAGGCCTGGTAGAGCTCGCTGCCGATGACGGGCTTGATCCCCTGGTCTCGGCACTCCCGGTAGAAGTCCAGGACCCCATACATGTTGCCGTGGTCGGTGATGCCCAGGGCCGGCTGGCCGTCGGCCGCAGCCGCCGCCACCACCTCGCCGACGCGGGAGGCACCGTCGAGCATCGAGAACTCGGTGTGGGTGTGGAGGTGGGTGAATGAATCAGGCACCCGACAGGGACTCCTTTGCGGCTGGTGCGGTGGCCAAAATGGCCGATACTGCTGTCCACACACGGTCCACAACCATCATCCCCAGCCTGGGGATGAGTTACATCCGTGTGATTCGCCACGGTAGCCCAACGAGAGGAGCGCTGCCTCCGATGCCGAACCCCCTCCACGAGGAGCGACCTACGGAGGGCGTCGTGGTGTTGACCCTCGACCGCCCCGAACGGCGCAACGCACTGTCCATCGAGCTCCGCGACGCGCTCAGCGACTCCCTGGACGCCCTTGCCGCCGACGTCGGCGTCCGATGTGTGGTCCTGACGGGAGCGGGGACCACCTTCTCCTCGGGCTTCGACCTGGGCGAGTTCCGCCTCGCGGCCGACGATCCTGCGTTCGGCGAACGCTTGTGGGCCTCGAGTGATCGCTACCACGCGACCGTCCTCCAGTTCCCGCTGCCCCTCGTGGCCGCCGTCAACGGTCCCGCCATCGCGGGCGGCTTCGACCTGGCGGTGCTCTGCGACGTTCGCGTCGGCGCCGACACCGCCCGGTTCGCCCATCCCGAGCGGATGTTCGGGCCCGTCGTCTACGCCCCCTTGCGCGAGCTCGTGGGCGGGGCCACCGCGCGGGACCTGTGCCTCACCGGCCGCGAGATCGATGCAGCCGAGGCGCATCGACTCGGGCTGCTGCGATCCGTGGTGCCTGCCGAGCGCGTGCTCGACGAGGCCTTGTCGGTGGCGAGCCGGACCGCGGAGGCGTCTCGGGACCTGTTGACGACCGCTAAGGCCAAGATCCTGCGCCACGCCGGCATCGCGGCCGGCGCCACCCTCGACCTCTAGAGGTACTGGCCGGCAGGGCCCGTGTGCTCGACCTCTGCCCCTGGGGGGAGCTGGCCCCGCATGCCGTCGAGCTGCTGGCGAGCGGCCATCTGCTGAGCGAACAACGTGGCCTGGATGCCATGGAACAGGCCCTCGAGCCATCCCACGAGCTGCGCCTTGGCCACTCGCAGCTCGGCCTCGCTGGGTACGGCGTCCTCGGCGAACGGCGGCGTGAGCCGATCGAGCTCGGCCTGCAGGTCGGGCGAGAGCGCGGAGGCGAGCTCACGGACCGACGTCTCGTAGATCTCCTTCACCCGCTCACGGCTCGACTCGTCGAGGTCGGTGGAGCGCACCTCCTCGAGGAGCTGCTTGATCATCGAACCGACCCGCATCACCTTGGCGGGCTCGGAGACCGATTCGCGAGGATGCTCATCGGCGCCCCCGGGCGCCGCGGGCACCTCGGCATCGGGCAACACGATCTCACCCCGCTGGACCGGGGCGTCGGCGAACGCGTCGGTGCTCGTCTGTTCGGACATGTCGGACATCGCTCCTTCCTACCCGAGTTCAGCCGGCCGCCGCGGCAAGCAGCGGCACGCGCATCTCGGCCGGCGTGAGCGAACCGTGTCGGCCGACGAGCTCGAACACTCCCGAATCCGCAGGATCGGAGAACGAGATGTCCTCCCTGGCCACGAGTGCAACGTCACCCAGGCGAACGCGAGCGGCGTCGCTGATGGTCGAGCCGAACCAACCCTCCATCTCCACCTCGGCGAGCGTTCGCACCCACGCCTGCTCCCCGTGACAGGCCCGAGCTGCCTCGGCGAGGGCGTGCTCGTGACCAGGCAACGCGTGCAGCCAGCGGAACCGCCCCTCACCGGACTGCTGGCGCACGTGGCCGAGCACCTCCGGGTCGGGGGCCACGATCCTGTCGCCGACGTCCACCTGCCCGTGATCGGCGGTGACCACGAGTGCCGCACCCGCCGGCAGGACAGCAAGGACGTCGCCCACCAGGCGGTCCACGAAGGCCAACTCCGCGTCGTAGTGCTCGCGCAGGCCGTACTCGTGGGCGACCTTGTCGATGCCGTCGTAGTACGCGTACACGAAAGGTTCGCCGGCGCCGGCGAGGCGGCCCACCTCGGTCACGAGGGTCGACGGCACGCGATACCCGGTGAAGCGAACCCGGTCGAGATGCGCCTGCGTGAAACCCGTGTCCGCGAACTCGGCCCGGGTGACCACCGGTGGCCGTTGACCCCCGAACGCCGGCTCCGATTGCACGGAGCGGGGTTCGATGCGCCGACGGGCATCGCCGGAGGGGGTGCTCCAGCGGAGGATGTTCAACACATCGCCGTCCTGGAGGACCCGGTAGCCCACCACACCGTGATCCCCGGGAGCGGTGCCCGTGGCCAGCGAGGTGAGGGCGGCGGCGGTGGTGCTGGGGGCAACCGTGAGGATGTCGGCGCCGGCCATCGCGCTCAGGTTGGGCGCGAGGTGGCGACGGTCCTCGAGTTGCTCCCAGCCGAGCCCGTCGAGCAACAGCAGGACCACCTGGTCGGCCTCCGCGGCGATCGCGGGGAGCCAGGGCGGCGTCGCCTCGCCCGGCTCGAGCAGGGCCGGGACGACGTTGCTCAGACAGGCACCCCCGTAGTCGGGGACAAGCGGATGATCGCCCACCTCGGTCCTTTCGGCGACCGGCCTCGGCGGTCGGTTGCCCTTCCACTCCATCACCTTCGACCGCCGTCGGCCAGTTAGGAGGGCGGAGGGTCCTAGCATGTCGACCGTGAAGGTCTCGACAAGGGGCGACTATGCGAGCCGCGCGTTGCTGTCACTCGCCCTGCACGCCGAGGCCGAGGGCCCGACGTCGGTGCGCGACATCGCCGAACGCACCGGCTTGCCCCAGCCCTACCTCGAGCAGATCCTCCTCGCCCTGAAGGGTGCCGGCCTGGTGCGTTCGAAGCGTGGGGTGGGCGGAGGCTACGTGCTCGCCCGGCCGCCCGACGAGATCACCTTGTCCGACATCGTGAGCGCGGTCGACGGCCCCATCGTCGCCGGCGACTTCGGCGAGCCCCACACGAACGGGGCGTGCGACCACGAGGGCCAGTGCGTCCTGCTCGCCATCTGGGGCGATGCCGGAGAGCACATGCGCCGGTTCCTCGAGTCCTACCACCTCGCCGACCTCGCCGGCATGACGCGCGGCCAGCTCCCCTGGCCCGACGCCAGCGCCCCCGACGACGCCCCGGAGGTCGACCTCAGCGAGGTCTAGGTGGACCTCGCCGGCACCCACGCCTACGACAGGACGTCGAGGACCCGGCGAAAGTCCGCCGGGAGGGGCGCCTCGAAGGCCACGTGCTGGCCCGTGGCCGGGTGGGTGAACCCGAGGGTGGCGGCGTGCAGCAGCGGCCGATCGCTCGGCAGCGTCTGCCGGACCCCGCCGTACTGATCGTCGCCCACCACGGCGTGGCCGATGGCCGACAGGTGCACACGGATCTGGTGGGTGCGGCCGGTCTCGAGCCTGCAGGCGATGAGGGCGACGTCGACGGGCTGGGTGAATCGCTCCTGCACCTGGAAGCGGGTGCGGGCCTCGCGACCTGACGCGGACACCGTCATGCGGGTGGGCCGGCGCACCGAGCGACCGATCGGGGCGTCGATGAGGCCGACCTCGTCGTCGGGGTGGCCCCAGACCAGGGCCAGGTAGCGCCGCTCGACGCTCCGCGAGCCGAACTGGTCGACCAGCGACTCGTAGGCGCCCTGGGTCTTGGCCACCACGATCAACCCCGAGGTGCCGTGGTCGAGGCGGTGGACGATGCCGGGGCGGGCGGGATCCCCCACCCCCGCGAGGCTCGGCGAGTGCGCCAGCGCCCCCTGGACGAGGGTGCCGTGGTCGTGGCCGGCGCCCGGGTGCACGACGAGCCCGGCGGGCTTGTCCACCACGAGGACGGTGTCGTCCTCGAACACGACGGCCAGCGACACGGAGGGGTCGGGCACGCAGGCGGTCGACACCTCCGCCACCTCCGGCACCGTGACGACCTGGCCCGCCTCGACCCGGGTCGACCGGGTGGTGACCGGCATCCCGTCCACCAGCACCGTCCCGCCCGCGACGAGGGCGGCCGCGGCGGAGCGGCTGCACCCGGTGACGAAGGAGATGACGCGGTCAACGCGCTCGCCGGCGAGGGCGTCGGGGACGACCTGTTCCTGCGCGGTCACGTCGGGTGCTCGGCGCGATCGGACGAGGTCTCGTCCGCCCCGGGCTCGGCGGCCGCTGCGTCCCCGCCGGTCTCGGGGTCCCCCGCGGCGTCGACCTTGGCGGAGAGCCCGGCGCTGAGCACCAGCAGGATGCCGCCGATGACGATGGCGCTGTCGGCCACGTTGAAGATGGGCCACCACTGCAGGTCGACGAAGTCGACGACGGCACCGCCGAAGAACCCACCGGGGCCGTCCCGCAGCAGGCGGTCGCTCAGGTTGCCGACCGCGCCGCCCACCACGAGGCCGACCGCGAACGCGCTGGTGCGCGAGGTCGAGGACCGACCGGTCCAGAGCAGCACGACCACGACCACCACCGCGATCAGGGCGATGATCGGGCCGGAACCGGTGCCCTGGCTGAACGCGGCCCCGCTGTTGAAGGCGAGGTTGAAGCGCAAGCTCCCGATGAGGTCGATGGTGCGACCGTCGGACAGGCGATCGACGGCCCAGGACTTCGACAGCTGGTCGAGCGTGTAGACGGCGATGGCCACCGATGCGGTGAGCAGCAGGTGGCGGCCGTTGCCGCGTCCGTCAGCCATGGGCGCCGACCTCAGAGGCGGCCGAGGCCGCCCGCCTTGCAGTCGATGCACAGCGCGGCGTGCGGGAGGGCTTCGAGGCGAGGCTTGCCGATGTTCTTGCCGCAGCGCTCGCAGATGCCGTAGGTGCCGTTGACGAGGCGCTCGAGGGCGGCGTCGATCTCGTCGATGGCGGCGCGGGCCTGGGCGCTGAGGGCGAGGTCGCGCTCGCGCTCGACGGCCAGGGTGTCGCCCTCGCCCGACTCCTCGTCGAACTGGACGTCACCGGGCTCACGCTCGGCGGCGAGCTGATCGGCCTCGGCCTGGAGGGAGTCGGCCTGGCGCTCGTAGGTGGCCCGCTCCGCGATGAGGTCCTCCCGACGCTTCGTCTGGAAGGCGTCGAGCTTGGCCGGGGCCTTGGCCGCGACGGGCGTCACCCGCTTGCGAGCGGCCTTGGCGGACTTCTTGGCCGCCGGGGCGGCCTTCTTCACCGGGGCGGCGGGGGCCGCCGCCTTCGCGGGGGCCTTGGCGGCCTTCGCCGGCGCCTTGGTGGCCTTGGCGGGGGCCTTGGCCGGGGCCTTCTTGGCGGCCGGAGCCGCCTTCTTGGCCGGCGTCTTCGAGGCCGGAGCCTTCTTCACAGGGGTTTCCTTTGCGGAAGGAGCGGCCTTCTTGGCGGGCGCCTTCTTGGTGGTCGTCGTCTTCTTCGCCGTCGCGCCCTTGGTGGCGCGCGTCGACTTCGTTGCGGCTGCTGTGGCTCTCGGCATGGAACTCCGATCCTCGTCGAGCCCTCCGGCGTCGCCCTGTGGCCGGGACCTGGTGGGCAAAAGGTGCCGGACTGTACGCCAGAGACCGCCGGGGGTCAAGGTTGGGTCGTGGGTGGACGTGGCTCTCGAACGCCACGGCCGGGGACGCTCTTCCCGGTGTCGAGGGCCGACTCGAGGAGCCGGTCGACCTCGTCGGGGTCCACCCCGGTGATGCGAAAGCGCTTCTGACGGCTCTTGCCCCCGGCCACCAGGACGACGTCTTTGTCCTTGACCCCGAATCGCCCGGCCAACAGCGCGGCGATGGCGATGTTGGCCCGGTCGTTGACCGGCGGCACGGCGACCCGGACCTTGAGGGCATCCCCGTGGCGGCCCACGACCTGCGAGCGACCGGCGCCCGGCTGGGCATGGACGGAGACGACCAGGGCGCCGTCGTCGTCCACCTCGTAGACGCTGTTCATCGCGGTGCCCTGCTGCTCGACATGGTGCGCACGGCCGCTCCTCGGGTTCGATGGCGTCGAATGATGGCGCCGACGCGCCGTACGAGGCGCGCCACCTCTTACTCTAAGGGCGCTATGGCGTTCGGCCCCGTGGATCCCCAACTCGACCTCCCCGCCCTCGAGGCCCGCACCGCGGCGCGCTGGGCCGACGGCGATGTGGTGGCCGAGGTGGCTCGGCTGCGCAAGGACGGCGAGCCGTGGATCTTCTACGAGGGTCCACCGACCGCCAACGGGCGACCCGGCCTGCACCACGTGTGGGCGCGCGTGTACAAGGACATCTTCCCCCGGTTCCAGACCATGCGCGGCCGCAAGGTGCCCCGCAAAGGGGGCTGGGACTGCCATGGCCTGCCCGTCGAGCTCGAGGTCGAAAAGGAGCTCGGCCTCGCCACCAAGGCCGACATCGAGGCCTTCGGCATCGCGGAGTTCAACGCTCGATGCCGAGCCTCGGTGCACCGCTACGTCGAGGATTGGACCACGCTCACCGATCGATCAGGCACCTGGATCGACACCGCCGACGCCTACTGGACCCTCGACAACTCCTACGTGGAGTCGGTGTGGTGGCTGGTCAAGCAGATGTGGGACCGGGGCCTGCTCTACGAGGGCCACCGGGTCTCGCCGTACTGCCCCCGCTGCGGCACGGCGCTCTCGTCCCACGAGGTGGCCCAGGGCTACCAGGACGTCGTCGACCCTTCCATCTACGTGCGCTTCCCGGTGACCGGACGGCCCGACGACGATCCCGTCGACCTGCTCGTGTGGACCACCACGCCCTGGACGCTCCTGTCCAACGTGGGCGTGGCCGTCGGCCCCGGGATCGCCTACGTGCGGGTCCACACCGACGACGACCGTCCGGACCTCGTGATGGCCGAGGCCGCCGCCGCCCGGCGCCATCCCGAGGCCCCCGTGGTCGAGCGCCTCACCGCCGCCGATCTGGTGGGTTGGCGCTACGAGCGGCCCTTCACGCTGCTGGAGGTGGACGACCGAGGTGCCCGGGTCGTCCCCGCGGACTACGTCTCCACCGACGACGGCTCCGGCCTCGTCCACATCGCCCCCGCCTTCGGTGAGGAGGACGCCACGGTCGGCCGCGAGCAGGACCTGCCCGTCCTCAACCCCGTCGGGCCCGACGGCGCCTTCACCACCGAGATCCCGCCGTGGGCGGGCCAGTTCGTCAAGGACGCCGACCGCAGCATCATCGAGGACCTCGCCGCCCGCGGCCGCCTCGAGGCCGAGGAGGCGTACGAGCACGCCTACCCACACTGCTGGCGCTGCGGGACGCCCCTGCTCTACTGGGCCAAGACCTCGTGGTTCGCCCGCACCTCCGAGCGACGCGCCGACCTCCTGCGCGAGAACGAGGCCATCGGTTGGCACCCCGGGCACCTCAAGCACGGGCGCTTCGGCAAGTGGCTGGAAGGCAACGTCGACTGGGCCCTGTCCCGTGATCGCTACTGGGGCACGCCGCTACCGGTGTGGCGCTGCGGTGCCGGCCACGACACCTGCATCGGCTCGGTGGCAGAGCTGGCCGACCTCGCCGGCCGCGACCTCACCGAGCTCGACCTGCACCGGCCCTACGTGGACGAGGTCACCTTCGCATGCCCGGCCGACGGTTGCGGCGCTCCCACCACCCGCCTCGCCCCGGTGCTCGACGCGTGGTTCGACTCGGGATCGATGCCGTCTGCGCAGCACCACCACCCCTTCGACCCGACCGACCGCTTCGTCGACGCCTTCCCGGCCGACTTCATCTGCGAAGCCATCGACCAGACCCGCGGCTGGTTCTACTCCCTGCTCGCGGTGAACACCCTCGTGTTCGACCAGACGCCGTACCGCAACGTCGTGTGCCTCGGCCACATCGTCGACGAGCACGGCGCCAAGATGTCGAAGTCCAAGGGCAACGTCATGGACCCGTGGGACCTCTTCGACCGCTTCGGGGCGGACTCGGTGCGCTGGTACTTCTTCGCCGCCGGGCAGCCCTGGACCCCCCGGCGGGTCTTCGAGGAGGGCATCCGCGAGACCACCCGCCAGACCCTCGTCACCCTCTGGAACGTCCACTCCTTCTTCGTCACCTACGCCGACCTCGACGGCTGGGCCCCGACCGGCGAGCCCCTCTCCCCCAGCCACGTCCTCGACCGTTGGGTGCTGTCCGAGCTCGACGACACCATCGCCGCCGTCACGCAGGCCCTCGATGGCTTCGACGCCCTCGGCGGCGCCAACCGCATCGTGCGCTTCGTGGACGACCTCTCCAATTGGTACGTGCGGCGCTCCCGCTCGCGGTTCTGGAAGAGCTCCGACCCCGATGCCCACGCCACCCTGCACCGCTGCCTGGTGGTCACCGCCCAGCTCTTGGCGCCCTACTGTCCCTTCCTGGCCGACGAGCTCTACTGCACCCTCACCGGCGAGGCCTCGGTGCACCTCTCCGACTGGCCCGCGCCCCTCGGGGTGCACGACCCCCGTCTCACCGAGGAGATGGCCGGCGCCCGGCGGCTCGTCGCCCTCGGTCGGGCCGCCCGCACCGACGCCAAGATGAAGGTGCGCCAGCCCCTGGGCCGGGCCATGCTCCTGGCCCCCGGCGCCACCCTGAGCGACGAGGTGAAGGCCGAGATCGCCACCGAGCTGAACGTCAAGGAGCTCGAGGCCATCGACACCCTCTCCGGGCTGATGACCTGGACGGTCATCCCCAACTTCAAGACCCTCGGGCCTCGCCTGGGCGCCAAGGTCAACGAGGTGAAGGCCGCCCTGGCTGGCGCCGACGGCGCCGCGGTCAAGGCCGCGCTGGAGGCCGACGGCTCGGTGGTGGTGGCCGGCGAGACCCTCACCGCCGACGACGTCGAGGTGCGCGCCTCCCGCCATGAGGAGCTCGCCCTGGCCGAGGAGGCGGGCTGGGCCGTCGCCCTCGACCTCGACCTCGACGACGCCTTGAGGCTCGAGGGCACCGCCCGCGAGGTGGTCCGCGCCCTGAACGACCTCCGCAAGGACGCCGGCTTCGCCATCGCCGACCGCGTCACCGTCACCCTGGATCCCCCGCCCGGGATCGCCAAGGCCATCGAAGCCCACCAGGCCTGGATCGCCACCGAAGTCCTCGCCACCGAAGTCGCCCTCACCCCCGGTGGAGATCACGAAGTGACCGTCGACGGCACCACCTTCCCCGTCACCCTCACCAAGGCCTAACCGCAAGCTGGAGGAAATGGCAGTCACCCGTGGGTGCTCTCCTGCCACTTCCTCCAACTGTCATCGCCGGACGACCACCTGGGCCGACGCGGCTCGCAGCCACACAACGGCGCAGTCACGGGGCGGCGGCAGTCCCCCGCCCCGAGGGGCCGGAAGTGGACGAACGGCGCAGCCCCGGCGTGACGGCGCCGCGCGGCGAGGGATCAAGGGCGACAGTTCTCGCCCGGAGCCCTGCGGGTGGCGGCGAGACGCCTTCGGCCCACGCGCGGGAACGAGCATGGGCCGAAACGGACTTCGCCGACAGGACTGCTGGGCGCAGGGCGAGCTCAGGCGAGAGGCGAGCGCTGCCTACTTGCGGCGGAAGCGCTTCTTCTCGGGCTTGTCGCCGCCGCCCGCTTCCTCTTGGCCCCGATACCACTCCGCCATGGCGTCGGCGTCGTCGGCCGCCGGCAGGGGGGGTGCCGGCTGATTGGCAACCTCGTCCTGCGCGAGGTCTGCCATCCAGGGATTGCCGCCGGCATCCCCCGCGAGGGCATCCACGGCCTGGGTCGCAGGGCCCGTGCCCGGCAGGTCCGCCCACGGGTCGCTCGCGGGGCTGACCCCGGGCGCATCGAGACCACCGAAGCCGGCGTGCTCAGCGGGTGGCGGCGGCGGTGGCGGCGGCTGGGTGAACAGCTCCTCGCCGGCTGCACCGGCCACCTCGGGAACGAACGCTCCCTCAGCGGGCGCGTCCCAGGGCGACCCCGCAGGCGGAGCGACCTCGTTGCCGAAGCCACGCGCGGGCGGCAGCGGCTCGAAGGACGCGGCCGGCCCCTCGGGAGCCGGAGGGGCCGGCTCCGGGGCGCCGGACACCGGCGCGCCACCTGCAGGGGCCGAGGCCTCGAACGTGCCCACGGGCTGGAGGCCGGCCTGGTCGAAAGCCGCTTCGGGGACCACCTCGGGGCCGCCGTAGCCGTAGGAGGCCCCGGGATCGCCGGGGTCGGGCTCGAGCTGAGGGCGAGGCGGTACCACTGCGGTGACCGCCGGGGGCTGGAGGGGAGCCATGGCGCCGGCGGCGTCGAGGAGGCCTTGGAGCGTGCCCACCGTGGTCTGGAGGCGGGCCCGCTCGTCATCGACGTGGCGCTCGAGCACCTCGACGTCGGTCATCAGCTGGTCGCGGATGCCCTCGAGCTCGTCGACCTCGGCGAGGATCCGGTCGCGGGTCTCGTCGCCGGCACGGCGGATCTCGTCCTGGGACTGCGCCAGTTCGCGCTCATGGCGCTCGGCGTCCTCGGTTCTGATGCGTTCGGCTTCTTCCTGTGCAGCGGTGACGATGCGTTGGGACTCCTCTCGGGCCTCGGCCACCGCGGCGTCCGCCGTGCGCTGAGCGAGCAGGAGGGTGCGGCGCAGGGTGTCGTCGATCTCGCTCGGCGCCGCTGCCATCGCGGCGGGTTGCTCGGCCAGACGCGCCTCTGCGGCCTCGGCCCGCTGGGTCATCTCCCTCAGACGCATCTGGAGCTGACCGATGGCCACGCCGACGCGCTCGAGGAAGTCGTCGACCTCGTCAGGGTCGTAGCCGCCGAACTTCTTCTCGCGGAAGTCGACGTCTTTCAGGAGCTGCGGCGTGACATCCATGCTCCCAGCCTACCGAACACCCCTCCGCCCCATGGGGATGGCGCCCCAACCCGGCGCGCTCGCCGCCAGGCGTCAGCAGCCCAGGACGGCACTCTGGATGATGCGGATCCCGAACAGGACGATGATCGGCGACAGGTCGATGCGGAACGAGCCCCCGCCGATGGCGGGGATCATCCGTCGCAGCGGCCCGAGCACCGGTTCGGTGACGGTGAACAGGAACTCGAAGACCGACGCCATCGGCGTCCCCGGCTCCAAGGGGAACCAGGACAGGATGATCCGACCGAAGAGCGCGATCAGGTAGAGGTTGAGCAGGAGGCAGAGGATGTTCATCGAGGTTCAGGAATCGTGGAGCCCGCGCTCCTGCAACCGCCGCCGCTCCTCCTCGGAGACCTCCACGTCCGACGGGGTGAGCAGGTACACCTGGTCGGCGACCCGCTCCATCTGCCCGCCGAGGCCGTAGCAGAGCCCGCTGGCGAAGTCGATGAGGCGCCGAGCGAGATCCCGGTCGGCGCCCTGGAGGTTGATGATGACGGGCTGACTGCCCTTGAAGCGGTCGGCCACGTCCTGGGCCTCGGTGAACGAGCGGGGCGACACGACGTGGGGCTTGGCCTTGGCCGTCGCGGGGATGGGGCGCACCGCGGACCCCCCGAGGCTCTCCACGGGGGTCACGCCGGCACTCGGCGAATCCTGGGGAAGGGGTCGGATGGCAGCGACCCCGTCGTCGGCGGGGTACGGGTCCACGGACGCGACGCTCGGGCGGGACTCTGGGCCGACCGGTACCACCGGCCGGACGGGGACGGGTTGACCGACGCCGGATCCGACGGACGGGGACGGCTGCGACTGGTACCGCTCTTGGTACCGGTCGTGGTCGTCGTAGTCCTCGTATTCCTCGTCGGGACCGAGCCCGAGGTAGAGCATGGCTCGCCGCCACGTGCTGGACATGGGTTCCTCCTACGAACGCAAGGGTAGTGTCGCACGCCCGCCGTCGAGTCGCGCGGAGCGTCGCGTCGGCGCACACGTTGCGAGACGGCTCATGCCCGCGGCCCGAACAGCCCGGTGCCCACTCGCACCATGGTGGTGCCCTCCTCGACGGCGACCTCGAGGTCCGCGCTCATGCCCATGGAGCACACCGACAGACCCAGACGGTCCGACTCGGCGCGCAGCCATCGGAAGCCGGGGCGCGCGTCTTCGGGGTCGCCCGCGGGCGCGACCCCCATCAGGCCCTCGACCGCCAGCCCCATCTCGGTGAGCGTGGCGACGAGTGGTGCCGCTTCCTCACGGGCGCACCCGCCCTTCTGCTCCTCACCACTGAGGTTGACCTGCACCAGCACCGAGGCACCCGGCGCCCTGCGGGCGATCTCGGCGCCGAGGGACGCTCGATCGACGCTCTGCCACAGCGTCACGTGGGCCGCGAGGTGTCGCACCTTGTTGCGCTGGAGGCGCCCCAGGAAGTGCCACCGAGGTGTGGCGCCGGACTGGGCGACGGCCTCGACCTTGGGGACGAGCTCTTGGGCGTAGTTCTCCCCCAGGTCCATCAGTCCCGCCTCGGCGGCAGCCACGGCCAGCGTCGGCGGGAACCCCTTGGTCACGGCCACCAGGACGACCGCATCGGGGTCGCCGCCGGCCGCGGCGATCCGCTCGCGGATGGCCGCGGCGCGGGCCGCGATGGCGGAGGCGGCGATCACGGCGTGGCCCATACGACGGCCGCCATCCGGGCGGTCTCCCGGCGGGCGCGGTGCGAGTACCAGCGATCGTGGTCACAGGCGGTGCAACCAGGCGTGACCTCGCCGAGCACGACCTCGGCGTCGGACAGCGCCGTGTCGATGGCGCGGGGCACGTCGAGCGCCGAGGCGCCCCCCGAGGTGCGGCCCCGCACCTCGGGACCGAGCACGTCCACCACCGAGGCCAGGTCCTCGGCGCCGAACTCGTAGCACTCCGGACCGATCATGGGCCCGACGTGGGCGACGACGTCGCCCGCGCCCAGGGAACGCATCCTCGACACCGTGGCCGGCAAAACACCCGCGGCCAACCCCCGCCAACCGGCGTGGGCGACCCCCACCACACCCTCGGCGCTGGTCAGCACGACGGCGGCGCAATCAGCGGTCTGGACCGCGATGGGCACACCGGGGCGGGCGGTCACGAGCGCGTCGGCCTCGGTGCCTCGGTGCTGGCCCGGGGCGTCGGCGACGACGACGTCGGCGCCGTGGACCTGTCGCAGCCAGTTCCACGCCACGCCCGGACCGCCGGCAGCGGCGAGCAGGCGGGCCCGGGTGGCGTCGATGTCCGCGGCGTCGATGGCCAGGTCACCGTCAACGCGCGCGGAGAAGAGCCAGGACGCCGGGTGCGCATGATGCGCCACCGCGATGGCGGGCCTACTTGAGGAACGAGGGGACGTCGAAGTCGTCACCCGCGTCGAGGTCGTCGTCCTCGTCTTCGTGGATGGCGAACAGGTCGCCGTTCGGCTCGCGGTCGAGGGGGACCGAGCGAAGGAAGTCCTCGTCGCGCTGCTCGGAGGAGCGACTGTCCTTCTCGTCCCAACGATCGAAGCCGGCGGCGATGACGGTCACCCGGATCTCGTCGCCCATCTCGTCGTCGATGATGGCACCGAAGATGATGTTGGCGTCGGGATGAGCGACACCGTGGATGACCTCGGCCGCCTCGTTGACCTCGAGCAGGCCGAGATCGCTGCCGCCGGAGATGTTCAACACGATGCCGCGGGCGCCCTCGATGGAGGCTTCGAGCATGGGGCTGGAGATGGCGCCCCGGGCGGCGGCAAGGGCCCGGCCCTCGCCGGAGGCGTAGCCGATGCCCATGAGCGCGGAGCCCGCGCCGCTCATGACCGCCTTGATGTCGGCGAAGTCGGTGTTGATGAGACCAGGGGTCGTGATGAGGTCGGTGATGCCCTGCACGCCCTGGAGGAGGATCTCGTCGGCCATCTTGAAGGCGTTGAGCATCGACGTCTTGTCGTCGGAGACCGTCAGCAGGCGGTCGTTGGGGATGACGATCTGGGTGTCGACCTTCTCCTTCAGCCGCTGGATGCCCTGCTCGGCCTGCACCGTGCGTCGGCGCCCCTCGAAGGTGAAGGGCCGAGTGACCACACCGATGGTGAGCGCCCCGAGGTTGCGGGCGATCTCGGCGACGACCGGGGCCGCGCCGGTGCCGGTCCCCCCGCCCTTGCCCGCGGTGATGAAGACCATGTCGGCGCCCTCGAGGGCTGCCGCGATCTCGGCGCTGTGGTCCTCGGCGGCTTGACGACCGATCTCGGGGTCACTGCCGGCGCCGAGGCCCCGGGTGAGCTCGCGCCCGATGTCGAGCTTCACGTCGGCGTCGCTCATGAGGAGCGCCTGCGCGTCGGTGTTGATGGCCACGAACTCCACGCCGTTGAGCCCGGCGTCGATCATCCGGTTGACGGCGTTGACCCCGCCGCCACCGATGCCGACGACCTTGATGACCGCTAGGTAGTTCTGGGTGATGCCGACCATGTGGTGTGCTCCCGGTGTGATGGCCGAGGCGGTAACCCACCCCCGGACAACGGCAAACGCCGGGCACCTGGGGAGCCCGGCGAAACCCTCGACGGGAGGTTGAACGTTGTGTTCAGGGCGCGCGAAGTCGCCTCGCTCTACCTCACCCTAACCAACAGGCCCGTCAGCCGCAACCCGGGGTGCGGGTCAACACCGGCGCCGAGGCCACCGAGAGGTCGAGGGTGGCGATGCAGGGATCGATGGCGTCGAGGACGCTGGCCAGTGCCACCCCCTTGGCGGTGAGGTCCTCGAGCGGGCCGACGGTGACGACGCCGCCGGCCACCAGACGGACCGTGACCTCACCATCGGCGCCCACGGCGACCACGTCGATCAGCGGGCGCGTCGGCTCGGGGATGGCAGCCGCCAACGCGAACGCCCCCCTGGCGTCTTCGCCGACGGTCGTCCCGATGGCCGCCTCGACGGTGACGCCCTCGACCACCGGCAAGTCGGCGGGCCCTTCGTCGAGGCTCGCCACCACCTGCCCCTCGCCGTCCACGGCCACCCAGGATCCGTCCGTGGCTTCGACCGCGGCGGCGGGAACCCGCTCGACGACCCGATAGCGGATCGTCCCCGGCCACCGACGCACCGCGCTGGCCTCGGCGACCCAGGGAAGGCCCTCGATCCGCTCGGCGGCGGCAGCGAGGTCCGCGGTGGCGAGGGGCGCCCCCACGTCGATCCCTCCCGCAGCCACGATGTCCCCCGGATCGGTGCGGAACTGACCGGCCACCGTGAAGCGGTCCACATCGAGCAGGGGCGTGAACAGCAGCGCCACGGCCAACAGGACCACGCCGAGGATCCCGGCGAGGACCAACACGTATCGCAGGCGCTTGCGACCTTCCGAACGCATGACCTCGACTCGCCGGGCCCTGATGCGCGGATCGATGGAGGACCGGGGCCTTCGGCCCTCGACCTCCCCCGAAGCTCGAGCCTCGCCGCTGCCGGCAGTCACCGAACCCCGACCTCAGGTTGAGGCATCGAAGCCGACGAGACGCGTCTCGGGTTCCAGATCGACACCGGCGGACTCCCGCACCGTGGCCCGCACCGTCTGCATCAGGCGCCACACGTCGTCGGCGGACCCGCCCTCGTCGGCCTGGATGAAGTTCGCGTGCTTGACGGAGACGTGAGCGCTGCCGACGCGAAGGCCCTTGGCGCCGGCGGCCTCGATGAGACGGCCGGCGGAGTCCCCTGGCGGGTTGGTGAACACCGAGCCGGCGTTCTGACCCCCGGGTTGATGGGTCCGTCGCCAGCGCACGATCTCCGCTATCTCGGCCTCGGACGTCGCCCGATCGCCGGTGGCGAGGTGGAGTTCGGCGGCGGCCACCACCTGCGTCGGCCCGAGCGCGGAGTGACGGTAGGAGAGGGCGAGGCGGTCGGCGGCCACCCATCCATCCTCACCCGTGGCCAGGTCGACGACGTGGACCCTGGTCAGCGACGCGGCCATGTCCGACCCATGGCCGCCGGCGTTCATGCGCACGGCGCCGCCGATGGACCCGGGCACCCCGACGGCCCACTCGAAGCCCGTGACGCCGGCCGCCGCGCTCTGGCGGGCCACCACGGGCAGGGATGCGGCGCCGCCGGCGGTGACGGTGGTGCCGTCGATCGCGACCGCTTCGAACTCGCCGGCCAGCTGGACGGCCAGGCCTCGGAATCCGACGTCGGCGACCAGCAGGTTGGAGCCGCGGCCGACCACCAGGGTGGGGACGCGCTCGGCGGCCACCGCGTGGGCCACGGCCCGGAGCTCCGACGCGCGGGTGACGGTCACGAAGAGGTCGGCGGCTCCGCCCACGCGGTAGGTGGTGAGGTGGCCGAGGGGGACGTCCCGCCGGGCCAGCCCGCCGAGTCGGGTGGCCACCCGATCGAGGGCGTCGGTCACGAGCGCAGGGCGGCCTGCACCTCGTCGGCCAGCGACGTGAGGTCGCCGGCGCCCAGGGTGAGACAGAGGTCCCCGGGGCGCAGGGTCGCGCAGAGGTAGGGCACGAGGTCGGGTCGCTTGGGGAGATAGGCCAGGGCCCGCCAGGGGTCGGCGTCGAGCACCGTGTTGACGATGAGCTTGCCGGACACGCCGGGACGCGGGGCCTCCCCCGCCGGGTAGATGTCGGTCACCACCAGCAGGTCGGCGTCCCCGAAGGACCCACCGAAGTCCTGCCAGAGGTCGGAGATCCGGCTGAAGCGGTGGGGCTGGAAGACGCACACCACCCGACCCCAGGACCCCTCGGACGCGGCTTCGAGCGCGGCCTCGACCTCGGTGGGCAGGTGGGCGTAGTCGTCGACGAAGGTGATGCCCCCGACCTCGCCGCGGAACTCGAAGCGGCGGGCCACGCCGGCGAAGCGCTCGAGCGCGGCCCGACCGGCGTCGAAGTCGGCGCCCAGCTCGAGGCCCGTGACGAGCGCCGCCGCGGCGTTGCGGGCGTTGTGACGGCCGGGCACCGGGAGGTGGAGCCGACCGAGGTCGACACCGTCGTGGTGCAGCGAGAAGGTCGTGCCGTTGTGCTCGACCACGGGGTCGACCAACCGGTAGTCGGCGTCCTCGGCGAACCCGTAGGTCACCGCGCCGACCTCGCGACCGACCCGGGCCGCGACCTCGTCGTCGGCACACACGATCCGAGGGCCGGCGGCCTCGTCCAGGAAGCGCCCGAACGCGGCCAGGAGGGCCTCGTAGCCGCCGTAGTGCTCGAGGTGGTCGGGCTCGATGTTGGTGACGATGGCCACCTCGGCCCCGAGCTCGAGGAAGGTGCCGTCGCTCTCATCGGCCTCGACCACGAACCACTCGCCCGTGTCCCACACCGCGCCGGTGCCGATCTCGTTCACGTCGCCGCCGATGATGAACGACGGGTGCAGCCCGGCCTCGACCAGCACCAGGGCGAGCATCGAGGACGTGGTGGTCTTGCCGTGGGTGCCCGCCACAGCGATGGTGCGCCGGGTGCCCGCGATCGCGGCCAGGGTGTCTGCCCGACGCAGCACGGGGATGCCCCGCTCACGGGCCGCCACGACCTCGGGGTTGGTGGTCGGCACCGCGGTGGAGATGGTCACCGCGTCGACGTGGCCCAGGTGCTCGGCGGCGTGGCCCACGAACACCTCGACGCCGTGGGAGCGGAGGCGCTCGAGCCCCGGCGAGGCCTTCAGGTCGCTGCCGCTGACGGTGTGGCCCATGTCGGCGAGCACAGTGGCGATGGCGCTCATGCCCGCGCCGCCCGCGCCCACGACGTGGACGCGGCGGGGCCGGCCGAGGTCCAGGCGGTCAGCCACGGGCGTGCTCCTCGACGAGCGCGGCCACGGCGGCGCCGGCCTCCCGGTTGGCCACGCCCCGGGCCGCCTCGCCCATGGCCGCGAGCCGACCGTCCTCGGCCAACAGCGCATCGACCTCGCGGACCAGGCGGTCGGCCGTGAGCTCGGCGTCGGGGACGAGCACGGCGGCGCCGGCGTCGACCAGGGCGCGGGCGTTGGCCGTCTGGTGATCGCCCGGCGCGCCGGGCAGCGGGACAAGGACGGCCGGGACCCCGATGGCGGACAGCTCGGCCACCGACGTGGCACCGCTGCGGCACACCACGAGGTCCGCAGCCGCGAAGGCGCGTGGCATGTCGTCTTCGTACCGGACCGGCACGTAGGTCACCCCTTCGGTGAGTGTCGGGGCCTGCTCGGTGAGGGCGACCCAGTCGCGCTCGCCGATCACATGGCGCACGGTGAGATCGCGCCGAGGCGACCAGGCGGCCAGCGCGCCGACGACGGCCTCGTTGATGCGCAGGCTGCCGAGTGAGCCGCCGAAGGCCAGCACGACCCGCTGACCGTCGGCGATGTGCAGAGCGGCTCGGGCCGCGGCCCGGTCGCGCTCGCGGTCGACGGCCAGCACCTCGGGACGCACCGGGTTGCCGGTGAGCACGGCTCGTGGCAGCGCGGTGGCGGGAAACGAGACCGCGGCGGCCTTGGCGAAGCGGGAGGTGAGGCGGTTGGCGAGGCCCGGCACCGCGTTCTGCTCGGCGACCACGATGGGCACCCGCAGGACGACCGCGGCGAGGGCGCAGGGAACGCTGGCGTAGCCACCCATGGCCACCACCACCGCGGGCCGGTGTCGGACCATCAGCAGGAAGGCCCGCACGAGGGCCCGCAGGAGGCCCCCGACCGCGCCCACGTTGGCGATGGTCAGTCGGCGCTGGATGCCGCGCCCGGGCAGCAGCGTGACCTCGAAGCCCGCGGCGGGGACCAGGCGGGCCTCGCTCCCCCGCTCGGACCCCACGAAGTGGAGGGTGGCGGGGTCGTGGCCGAGCGCGACGAGGGCTCGTGCGATGGCGATGCCGGGCAGCGTGTGGCCCGCGGTGCCGCCGCCGGCGATGACCGCCCACGTCGCCGTCGACGCCGGTCCCAAAAGGGAGCTCGTCGCTGGGTTGGTACTCGTCACGGGGTCGGCCCCCGTGTGCTGGCTCACCGCTGCGCTCACCTCATCGGGCGCCTCGGGCTCACTCGGCGTGCGAGGCGATGTTGGCAAGGATGCCAGCTGCAACCAGGGTGACCACCAACGACGAGCCTCCGAACGAGACGAAGGGGAGGGGCACCCCGGTGATGGGCAGCACCGCCACGACCGCGCCGATGTTGATGAAGGCCTGCACGCCGAACCAGGTGGTGATGCCGGTGGCGACGAGGCGACCGAAGGGGTCGGCGGTGTCGAGCGCCACCCGCACGCCGAAGTAGACCAGCGCCACGAACAGTCCGATCACCACTGCGGCACCCAGCAGGCCCAGTTCCTCCGCGACGATGGCGAAGATGAAGTCGGTGTGGGCCTCCGGGAGGAACTCGTACTTGGCACGGCTGGCACCCAGACCGACGCCGAACAGGCCACCCGAGGCGATGCCCACGAGGCTCTGGATGGTCTGGTAGCCGGTGTCCGACGGGTCCGCCCAGGGGTTCAGGAAGGCCGTGACACGAGCCCGCCGGTAGCTTGCCTGCAGGGCGAGGAAGGCGGCAGCACCGGCCCCGAGCAGGGCGATGCCGCCGAGGTGGTGCACCCGCGCGCCGTGGATGAACAGCATCGTCAACACGATGGCCCCGAGGGCGATGGTGGTCCCGAGGTTGGGCTGGAGCATCAGCAGTGCCGCCACCGCACCGAACACGACCAGGGTGGGCTTCAGGGTGAGCGCGGCGACTCGCGCCTTGCCCTCGCGCTCGCGGTCCGAGAGCAGCTTGGCCACGAAGAGCAGAACTGCGAGCTTGGCGAACTCGGAGGGCTGCACCCGCAGTGCGCCGACGCCGATCCAGCGCGACGCACCGTTGGCCTCGGCGCCGATGCCCGGGACGAGGACCAGCACCAACAGGGCGAGGGAGCCGACCAGCATCGGGCCCGCCCAGCGCCGCCAGCGGCGGTAGTGCACCCGGACGGCCAGCACGAGGCCGAAGGTCCCCACGATGGCCCAGAGCGCCTGGCGCTTGAAGCTGTACCAGGTGGTGCCGTGCTCCTTCAGGTCCGTCACCGAGGACGCCGAGATCACCATGACCAGGCCGAACAGGGTGAGGAAGCCCACGAGGCCGAGGATGGCGAGGCAGGTCCCGGTGGCCCGGCCCGGACGGAGCCGTCCTGCGGGGTGGCGCCGGCGCGTCGCGTTGAGATGATCTCGTCCCTCGTCGACCAGGTCGTCGGGGGTGCGGGTCGTGGTGGCCAAGGCGAGTCCCTCCAGGGCGGTGGCAGGCAGGCGTACAGCGGTCAGGCAGGCGGCGCGTCGGATGAGGAAGCGGATGCGGTGAGGGAACGCACGGCGCGGGCGAAGTCGTCGCCTCGCTCGTCGTACGACGAGTACCAGTCGAACGACGCACAGCCGGGCGACAGGAGCACGACGTCACCGGGTTCGGCGATGGCGGCGGCGCGGCCCACGGCCTCGTCCATCGAAGTGGCCGTCTCCACGGGGCGCCGCCCGGCAAAGGCGGCCTCCACCTCGGCGGCGGCGTCGCCGATGGCCACCACGGCCCGGACCCGCCCGACGTCGGCGGCAAGCGGCGACAGGTCGAGGGCCTTGTTGCGGCCACCGGCGATGAGCACGACCGAGTCGAAGGCGGCGAGCGCGGCAGCGACGGCGTGGGGCACGGTGGCCTTGGAGTCGTCGAAGAAGCGGACCCCTCCCTGCTCCGCGACCAACTCCACGCGGTGGTGCATGCCCTCGAAGCCGGTGAGGGTGGCACGCACGCCCTCGACGGTGGCGTCGGCCCCGAGCGCGGTGGCGCTGGCGGCCAGCGCGTTGGCCACGTCGTGGGGGAAGGCCCGCCACAGCGCACCGATGGCCACGAGCACCGTGCCGTCCTCGGTCACGAGGGCATCGCCGGCCAGGTGGTAGCCGACCGCCTCGCGGGTGGAGAACGTGACCCGGCGAGCCGGGCCGTGGTGAGCGGCGACCACAGCGTCGTCGGCGTTGGCCACGGCGAGGTCGTCGGCTCCCTGGTCGGCCCAGATCCGCGCCTTGGCCGCCTCGTAGGCAGCCAGCGACGCGTGCACGTCGAGGTGGTCCGGCGCGAAATTGAGCCAGGTGGCGACCGCGGGGGTGAACCGCTCGGTGTGTCCGAGGCGAAACGAGGAGGCCTCGACGACGAACAGGTCGACGCTGGAGTCCTCGATGGCAGCCACGAGGGGTACCTCCGTGTTGCCGGCGGCGACCGCGCGCCGACCTGACCGCTTCAGCATGTCGGTGACGAGCGTGGTGACCGTGGTCTTGCCGTTGGTGCCGGTGATGGCCACCAAGGGGCGGTCGTCCCACGCCGCCGCGAGGTCGAACTCGCTGCGGACCGGCACGGACCGGGCGTGCGCCGCGGCGAACACGGGGTGGGCGTCGGGCACGCCGGGGCTGGGCAGCACGGCCTCGGCGCGGGCAACCAGGCGGTCCACCATCGCCACGTCGGGGGACGCGACCAGGTCGACCCCCAGCGTCGCCGTGAGGTCACGCTTCTGCTCCGTCGGGCGGTCCTCGATCACCACGACATCGAGGCCGCGGGCGACGAGGGCGCGCACCACGGCCTCACCCGTCACACCGAGGCCGACCACGAGCAGCGGGGCCCCCATCAGTCGATCGCCCCCGTGCTGATGAAGTCCGCATAGAAGAAGCCGAGCGCGACGGCAGTGAGGAGTCCGGCGATGATCCAGAAACGGACGATCACCGTGGTCTCGGGCCAGCCGCCGAGCTCGAAGTGGTGGTGGATGGGCGCCATGCGAAAGATCCGCCGGCCGCCGAAGAGGCGGAAGGAGGTGACCTGGAGGATCACCGACAGCGTCTCCACCACGAAGAGACCCCCGATCACGACCAGCAACAGGGCCGTGCTCGTGGTCAGGGCCAACCCGGCGAGTCCCGCGCCGATGGCCAGCGATCCCGTGTCACCCATGAAGATGCGAGCGGGCGCCGCGTTCCACCAGAGGAATCCGGTGCAGGCGCCGGTCATCGCCGCGGCCACGACGGCCAGGTCGAGGGCGTGGACCACGTCGTAGGTCTCAGGGTGACGGAATGCCCAGAAGCCGATGATGGTGAACGCCATGAAGGCGAACACCGCCGACCCGCCGGCGAGGCCGTCGAGGCCGTCGGTGAGGTTCACCGCGTTCGCACTCCCGAGGATCAGCAGGACCGCGAAGACCATCCACCCGATCGGGCCGAGGTCGAGGTCGAACTGGTCGAAACGCGTCAGCGACAGCTCGGTGTGCACCGGCGTGTGCACGACGGTGAGGGCCGCGAAGCCCACCGCCACGATGAGCAGGCCGATGATCTTGGCCCGCTTGTTGAGGCCGAGGTTCCGCTCGCGCGACACCTTCAGGTAGTCGTCGACGAGGCCGACGAGGCCGGCGCCGACGATGGCAGCCATCACGAGCAGACCCGACCGGGTGATGATGCGGCTGCTGGAGATGTCGCTGATCACATAGCCGGCCACGGCACCGACCACGATGGCGAGCCCACCCATCGTGGGCGTGCCCGCCTTGGTGCTGTGCCCCTCGGGACCGTCCTCCCGGATGGGCTGACCGATGTGGGCGTTGATGAGCCAGGTGATGAGCAGGCGGGTGACGACCAGCGACACCACCAGGCCGATGCCTCCGGCGACCAGGAGCGTCTTCACGTCAGCAGCTCACGCGCGACGGCTCGGTCGTCGAAGGCCACGGTCGCGTCCCCGACGGTCTGGGTCGTCTCGTGACCCTTGCCTGCGATCACCACGATGTCGCCGGGGGCGGCCTCGTCGAGAGCGAGGGCGATGGCCCGCCGACGGTTGGGCTCCACACGGAGGTTGCGGTCGTCGTCGAATCCCGATCTCACCTGGGAGATGATGACCGCTGGGTCCTCGCTGCGGGGGTTATCCGAGGTCAGGACCACCCGATCGGCCAGACGGCCGGCGACCTCGCCCATGAGGGGGCGCTTCGCCCTGTCCCGGTCGCCGCCGCACCCGAACACCACCAGCACGCGACCTCCACCCACGAGCTCACGGGCAGTGTCGAGCAGGCGTTCGAGCCCGTCCGGGGTGTGGGCGTAGTCGACGATCACGTCGAAGGCCTGACCGGCATCGACGGCTTCGAAGCGGCCGGGCACCGGCCCGGCGGCGGCGAGCCCTTCGGCCGCCACCGCCGGTTCGATGCCCAGGGTGATCGCAGCCTCGGCGGCGGCGAGGGCGTTGGTCACGTTGAAGCGGCCGCCGAGGGGGACGCTGACGCGCTGGCCCCGCCACGTGAAGCGGCTGGCGGTGCGCCCCACCTCGAGGTCGTCGACCTCGTCGAGGCTGAAGCCCCGCGTCGGGATCACCGCCGCGTCCCGCAGCAGCCGTCCCTGCGGATCATCGGTGTTGACGACCGCGGCATCGGCGAGCTCGGGGGTGAACAGACGGGCCTTGGCCTGGAAGTACTCCGCCATCGTGCGGTGGAAGTCCAGGTGATCGGCGCTGAGGTTGGTGAAGACCGCCACGCGGAACCGGGTGCCGTCGACCCGATGAAGGGCCAGGGCATGGGACGAGACCTCCATGGCGACCGCTTCGATGCCCTCGGCGAGCAACTCGGCGAACCGATGCTGGAGCTCGGGGGCCTCGGGCGTGGTGCGGGTGCCGGTCAAGGTGCCGATCACTGCTGACCGTCGGCCGGCGTGTTCAAGGATCGACCGCAGGAGGTGCACGGTGGTGGTCTTGCCGTTCGTGCCCGTCACCCCGATCACCACGAGGCGTTCGGCGGGGTGGCCGTGCACGGCGGCCGCCGCGGGGCCCATCGCCACGCGCACGTCGGGTACGACCACCTGGGGCACGTCGACCCCCAGGGCGCGCTCGCAGAGCAGCGCGACGGCGCCTGCGGCGACCGCGTCCGGCGCGTGATCGTGGCCGTCGGTCTGCTCCCCGCGCACGCAGCAGAAGAGATCGCCCGCCGTCACCGCTCGGCTGTCGTGGGCCACGCCGGTGACCGCCACGTGGCCATCGCCGCCGGCGAGGAGGCGCGCGCCGGCGAGCACGGCGGTCAGGTGGGCGAGGTCCATTTCACTGTACGGGCGTCCCGAGACCGTCCTGGCTCGGGTCGACCGCCACGGGGGGTGGGGACGCAGGGGCGAGCTGGGCGGGAGGGGCGATGCCGTATCGGGCCAGCGCGTACTGGCCGAGATGGGCGAACACCGGGGCGGACACCTCACCGCCGTAGATCGACGAGGTGGGCTCATCGAGCACGACGATCATGGCGAGCTCCGGGTCCTCGGCGGGCACGAAGCCGGCGAAGGTGGCCACGTAGTGGTAGTTGCCATCGCCGTCCTCGTAGCCCCCGCTCTCCTGGGGCTTGCGGGCGGTTCCCGTCTTGCCGGCGACGCTGTATCCAGGGATGGCCGCCGACGTTCCCGTTCCTGCGTTCACCACCGACATCATCATCGTGGAGAGCTGGCGGGCAGTGCTGGTCGAGATCACGCGGTGCGGCGCAGGTGCGTCGACGGCCCGGCGGGTGCCGTCCTCGCCGATCCGGGCCAGCACGAGACGGGGCGGAACGTAGACACCGTCGTTGGCGACGACGTTGAAGGCGCTCAGCATCTGCAAGGCGGTGACCGAGATCCCCTGGCCGAGGGGGATGCTGCCGATCGAGGTGCCCGACCACTCGTCGAGGGGCAGCGTGATGCCGCCGGCCTCGTTCGGGAAGCCGAGCGAGGTGGGCTGGCCGAAGCCGAAGCGGCGCAGGTACTCGTCGAGGCGCTCGGCGCCGAGTTGCTGCGCCACCATGATCGTCCCCACGTTCGACGACTGGGTGAGGATGTCGCTGACGCTCCAGTTGGCCAGGGGATGCGGGTCGTGATCCGTGAAGCGGTGGTCCGCGACCTGGATGCCGTCGGGCACCAGGAAGCGGGTGGCGGGCTCGACCACGCCTTCCTCGATGGCGGCGGCCATCGTCACGACCTTGTTGACCGATCCCGGCTCGAACATCGCCGTGACGGCCCGGTTGTTGCTGCTCGGCACCGCAGGGCCGCGGCTGCCGTCTTCGTTGGCGGTCGCCTCGACGTTGGCCATGGCCAGCACCTCGCCGGTCCCGACCCGACTGACGATGGCGATGCCACCGAGGGCGCCGGTGGCGTCGAGTTGCTCGGCCAGCGCCCGCTCGGCCTCGAACTGCATGCCACGGTCGAGGGTCATCACCAGGGTGTCGCCCTGCTCAGCCGGCGTCAGGTGTCGCTCCCCCGAGGAGATGGTCGCGCCGTCGGGCGCACGCTCGAGGGTCAGCTCGCCGGGGGTGCCCGTGAGCTCCCGCTCGTACTGCTCCTCGATGCCGGACAACCCCGTGTTGTCGACCCCGACCGTGCCGATGACCGAACGCGCCAGGTCCCCCGAGGGCTCGAACCGGGCGGGCTCGTCCATGAGGTACACCCCCTCGAGGTCGAGGTCGGCCACCTCGGCACCGAGATCGTCGGGCTGTTGACGGACCAGGTAGACGAACTCGCTGTCGTCGCTCAGCTTCTCGACGAGCTCGCTCTGGTCCATGTCGAGGACCGGCGCGAGATGCGCCGCGGCGGCGACCGGGTCGGCGATCTCCTGTGGGTTGGCGTACACGGTCGTCTGGTTCACGCTGAGCGCGAGGTCCTCGCCGTTGCGGTCGACGATCGAGCCCCGGGCCGCCGGTAGGTCGATCGACCGCACGCGCTGCTGCTCACCGAAGGCCACGTAGCGCTCGGGGCTCACGGTCTGGAGCTCGGCGACGCGCACGAGCAGCAGGCTGAACAGGAAGAGGACGAAGACGAGCAGGCCGAGGAGGCGACGACGGGGGTGCGGGCCCCTGCCGGTGCGGTGGCGTGCCGGCTGCCGGCGGGCGTGGCGGTCGGGTTGCGGCTCGCTGGTCGTTCGCCGGGCGCGGGGGGATCGCGGCGCGGCCGTGCCCCCGGCCAAGTGGGACCGAGGGCTGCCCGTACGCTCGTCGGCGCGACCCGTACGACCGGGTGCCCGGGCCGGGCGCGACGGAGGTCGGGCGCGACTGCCGGCGGCGGTCACGGCGTGAGCACCGCGTCCACAGGGCCCGCGGCCGTCTCATCGAGGGAGACCTCGGCCTCCGGGGCGGCCACCTGGTTGGGGTCCACGTCCGTCCCACCGGAGGCCGGCACCTCGGTGGTGGGCACCTGGTTCACGAAGGTGGGGCCGCCGGCGGGAGCGCTCATGCCGAGGCGCTGCGCCTCGCTGACGATGCGCTCGGGGGCGGCGAGCTCGGCAGCCTCGAGGCGAAGGGCCTGCGCCTGGGCCTGGCGGTCGGAGATGTCCTGCTGGACACGATCCAGGTGCATCTGGCCGGCCACGTTCTGGGTCTGGAGGACTGCGACCGCGAACAGGACCGCGAACAGGACGGCGGCGCCGATCAGCAGCGCGGCTCTGCGGCTGACGCGGGGAGCGGCCGTGGGAGCCACCCGCGTCCGGCGCACGGGGGGCTCCACCAGGCGGAGGTGGTCGCGTCGAGGGACCGGTGCGGGCGCCGGGGCGCGACGCGGGTGGCGACGGGGGGCCGTCACCGAGGCGAGGGCGGGGCTCATGCTTCCTCCTGGGGGAGCTTCTCGACGGCGCGCAGGCGGGCGCTCTCGGCACGACGGTTCGCGGCCACCTCGGCGGCCGACGGCTTCCATGCGCCCTGCTTCAACAGGCGCACGGTGGGATGCGCCCCGCAGCCGCACGGCAGGTGGGGCGGGCAGTGGCAGTCCCCGGTGGCAGCCGTGCGGAAGCAACGCTTGACGATCACGTCCTCCCCTGAGTGGTAGGCGAGGACCGCGGCACGGCCGTTGGGGCGGAGCAGGTCGATGGCCTGCTCGAGGGTGCCCTCGAGAATCTCCAGCTCGTCGTTGACGCCGATGCGCAGCGCCTGGAAGCTGCGTCGAGCGGGATCGCCGCCGCGCCGGCGAGCCGGCGCCGGGATGGCCGAGCGGACCACCTCGGCGAGCTCGTCGGTGCGCTCGATCGGGCGGTTCGCGACGATGGCGCGGGCGATGAGCCGGGCGAAGCGCTCATCGCCGGCGTCGCGCAGCAGGGCGGCCAGCTCGGACTCGGACCAGGTGTTGACGAGGTCCGCCGCGGTGCGTTCCTGCGTGCGGTCCATGCGCATGTCGAGGAGCGCGTTGGACCGATAGCTGAATCCTCGATCGGGTCGATCGAGCTGCGGAGAGCTGACGCCGAGGTCGCAGAGCACCCCGGAGACCTGGTCGATCCCGAGCGCGTGGACCTCCTCGGTGAGGTGATCGAACCGGGTGTGGCGCAACGTGACTCGGTCGCCGAAGCCGGCGAGGCGCTCGGACGACGCCGCCAAGGCGTCCTCGTCGCGGTCGAGGCCGAGAAGCGAGAGGTGGTCGTGGGCGCTGAGGAGGGCCTCGGCATGGCCGCCGCCGCCGACGGTGGCGTCGACCAGGACGCCGGCAGGCACGGGACCGAAGAGCTCGACGACCTCGCCGACCATCACGGGCGTGTGGGTGAACTCCGCCATCACTCGAGCTCCCGCAGGCCGGTGATCACTGCAGCGAGGTGGGCGGGCGGCACGGCACCGCGCCCATCGGCAACCCCCCGGCCGACAAGTGCACGTCGGGATTTCTCCCCGAACGGGCGGGATGGGAGACGGGCGGAGGAAGGGTCTGCCACCGCGTCGGCCGGGAGGCAGCGGATGAGCGCGATGCCCGCGCCGGGCTGCCTGAAGGAAGGGTGGGTGGACCGCGACGGGCGCTCAGCCATCGGTGCGCCGCCGCGGTCGGTACATGGAGACGTTGCTGGCCACCTTGGGCCGCACCGCCCGCTTGCGGGCGAAGTACTCGGCGGCGGGGAACACGTTGATGTGGTCCCGGGCGCCGACGAGGACGACGTCGGCGCCCCGCAGCTCGTCGGTGAGGAGCTCTTCGGGGATGAGCATGCGGCCCTGCTGGTCGGCCTTGATGGGCTGTGCGCCCGCCCAAAGGAACTCGAGGGTCTCGTTCAACTCCGCGTCGTCGATCTCGCCGGCGTCCACCTTGGCCAGCAGGTCCTCGGTGAGGTCGTCGACGAAGCGGCCGAACTCGTCGGTCGGCCAGATGCTCAACCGGTCTCCGACGTCGGTGATCAGGATGGACCGGCCCGCCAGCAGCTCCCGAAGGCGCGAGGGGAGCACGACGCGCCCCTTGTCGTCGAGCGTGCGCTCGAACTGCCCCGACAGCTGCACAGAACGGTCTCCGGTGTGGTGGTGGTGTCCCTCGTGCGACCGCGCGCTGACCGTGGTCAGACGTGGTCGGTAGACGCCACTATCGGCGAGATTTCACCATCCGTCAACATTTTCTGGTTTCCGGTGGGATTTTCAGGGGCTACTCCCCACCCACCACCGTTCAGCGTGGCGTCGTGGGCACCCTCCTGCCCTCGATGGTCGTGAGCAGCGCGGCCACCAGCGGACCCAGCCGATCCGTGCCCACCCCGGTGGCCACGTCGGCGAGCTCGACGGCCCCGCGGGCGCGCTCGGCGGGGTCGAGGTCGAGCACCGAAAGGAGCGGACGAGGGTCCCAATCGGCCAGCACGAGGCACTGGAAGCGGGCGCCGGCGCGCGTGCGGCGCTGCGAGAAGCCGACGACCTTCCGCCCCCCGATGGTGACCTCCCCCGTGCCGAGGCCCGAGAAGCACACGAGCGGCGACCACTCGGTGCGGATCGGCGCCCCGGTGTGCACCTCCGCGGCCACGCCGACCGCGGCCAGGGCGTCCGCCCATGCCTGCCCCAGCCAGAGGAACGAGCGACCCACGTCGTCCTGCCAGAACGGGTCCCCGGCGGGGACGAGCACGTCGATCCAGCGCATGGCCCCGGGTTGGAGCACGACCGCACCACCGCCGCTGTGGCGGCGCACCACCTCGAATCCCGCAGCCTGGGCGCGGGCGGCGTCGACCGCCTCCGAGCGCTGGGCGCTGCCCAGGGCCACGGCCGCACTCGTCGCGCCCATCACCCACACCGAGCGACGAAGCGGATCGGGCAGCGGGAGGCCGTGGAGGAACGCCGGCGAGCCCAGTCGGTGCTCGATGCGCCACCGGGCCCGCCGCCTCGCCTTGCGCTCCTTCTTGGCCCGCTTCTCCGCCCTGCGCACCGCCGGGTCGAGGCCCTCCTCGCCCGTTGGCGGACCGGCGGCGGCGCTCACGCGCCGGCGGGGGCGGCGACGGTGCCGACGCGGAGGTAGGGCACCCAGTGCTCAGGCAGGTGTCCGACCGAGACCAGCACCCAGGTGTGCTCGCGCGGAGCGGTCGGTCGCCGGGCGAGCACCATCGCGGTCTCGGACAGATGGCGGTCGCCCTTGCGGCTGTTGCACGGCCGGCACGCCGCCACCACGTTCTCCCAACGGTGTTCGCCGCCTCGGCTGCGGGGCACCACGTGGTCGATGCTCTCGGCCCGGGCTCCGCAGTACTGGCAACGGTGGTGGTCGCGCACGAACACCGCGCGTCGGCTGAGGGAGGCGCGCCGTTGGAACGGCACCTTCACGAAGGTGCGGAGGCGGATGACCGACGGGACGGGGACCGAGACGTGTTCGGCCCGGAGCGCCTCGCCCGTGTCGTGGAGGAGATCGGCCTTCTCGGAGAGCACCAGGACCGCGGCGCGACGGCTCGGGACCACCGAGAGGGGTTCGAACGAGGCGTTCAGCACCAGCGACGGAGCCATCGGTCGAACCTAGCGCTGGCCCTGTCGGCGGACGCCCGGGTTTGCGGGCGACGCCAGCGCCGCTCCTCCAGCCGCCCGCACCCGCTCAGCCGCTCACCCGGGGCCAGGCCCGGCACCAGTGCAGGTACGAGACGAGGTCACCGATGTCGGGGTCGCGGCCGGGATCGCCGTACGCGGTCACCAGACGGAAGCGGAGGTACTCGCGATCCGGCAGCGGGAGGAGCGGCCAGCGGTGCCACCAGTGCGGTCGGGCCAGGCGGAACAGCTGGGCGAGCGCCGTGGCCCACAACCAGGGGCGCACCAGCACCGCCCCCGTCGCACGCAACCCCCAGGCCATGGCCGCCAAGCTACCGGCGCCCTTCCAGCACCGGGTGGCCGAGGCCGGCGAATGCGACCGCGGCGGCTCCGATCAAGGGGCCGGTGGCACCGAGGCCGGCGGGCAGGATGCGGGTGCCCCGGGAGAAGTCGAGGCGGGCGCTTCGATCGAGCTCGGTCTGCGCAGCCCCGAAGAAGTCCGCGCCGAAGCCGAGGGCCACGGAGCCGGCGACGACCGCGAGGCGCAGGTCGAGGAGGCTCGCGGCCGACGCCACCGCCCGCCCCACCAGGCGCCCGGTGCGCGCCCGCACCTCGAGCGGCGCCTCGAGCGCGGGGCGGCCGCTGACGGCGGCGATGGCCGTGCCGGACGCCTCCGCCTCGAGGCACCCCTGGGCCCCGCAGGCGCAGACGCGACCGTCGGGCTCGACGATCACGTGGCCGATGTGGCCGGCGTTCCCCGAGTCCCCGTCGAGGAGCCTGCCCTCGAGCACGATGCCACCGCCCACCCCGGTGGACACGACCATGGCGAGGAACGAGGCGGTCCCCTGGGCGGCACCCCTCCAACCCTCTCCCAGGGCCAGCGCCTTGGCGTCGTTGTCGACGAAGGTGGGCAGACCGGTGTGCTCGGCCAGCCGAGAACGCAGCGGGAACTCGCGCCAGCCCTCGATGTTCAACGGCGAGACCTCCTCGCCGCCCTGCGACATCGGCCCACCACACCCGACCCCGCAGGCGTCGAGGGCTAAGCCGAGGGCACCGGCCGCGGCGAGCGCCCGATCCACCAGCTCGCCGAGCGGGGCGTAGACGGCCTCGGGGTCGGGGAGCGCGGCCGTGGCGGCCCGAGCCGAGGCGATCAGCGCCCCGTCCGAGCCGACGAGGCCGACCGCCATCTTCGTCCCGCCGATGTCCACCGCCAGCGCACCACGCGAGGAGGAACCCGCCATGGTCGCACCACGAGGTCGACCGCCGGGGGCGCGCCGCGGATCCGACGAGCCGGATGGCGGAGACGCTCCGACGCTGGAGGAGCCAGGCGAGCGGGCCACGCCCGCCATTCTGCCCGAGGACCCCGTAACCTCGGGAAGATGGCGCTGCGCGAGCCGGAGCCGCATGCAGACGTGCTCACGCGCGTCCAGGACAACATCGAGCGCGTCATCCAGGGCAAGGACACCGTGGTACGCCTCCTGCTCCTCTGCCTCGTCGCCGAGGGCCACCTCCTGATCGAAGACGTGCCCGGCGTCGGCAAGACCAGCTTGGCCAAGGCCCTCGCCGCATCGATCGACTGCACGTTCGGCCGGGTGCAGTTCACGCCCGACCTGTTGCCGTCGGACGTGGTCGGCGTCAACGTGTGGAGCCGCTCGGAGGGGCGCTTCGAGTTCCGCCCCGGCCCGATCTTCGCCGGGATCGTGCTCGGCGACGAGATCAACCGGGCCTCGCCGAAGACGCAGTCTGCGCTCCTCGAGGCCATGGGAGAGCGTCAGGTCACCGTCGATGGTGTGACCTATCCGATGGCCCCACCCTTCATGGTGATCGCCACGCAGAACCCCATCGAGCACGAGGGCACCTACCCGCTGCCCGAGAGTCAGCTCGACCGGTTCCTCATGCGCCTCTCCGTGGGGTACCCCTCCCGAGAGGCCGAGGTCGAGGTGCTCCACGCCCACGGCGACCGCGATCCCCTCGCCGACTTGGCCGCGGTGGCGAACACCGAGGACATCGCGACGTTGGCCGCGGCGGCGCGCGGGGTGCACGTCGCCCCGCCCCTGCGGGAGTACCTCGTCGACCTGGCCGACGCATCGCGACGGCACCCGCAACTCGCCCTCGGCATGTCGCCACGCGCCAGCCTCGGGCTCCAGCGAGTGGCCCGGGCACGGGCGGCGGCGGCTGGACGTGAGTTCGTCGTGCCCGACGACCTCAAGGCACTGGCGCATCCGGTGCTCGACCATCGCCTGCTCCTCACCCCCGAGGCCCAGATCCAGGGCTACCGCAGCGCAGATGCCGTCGACGACCTGCTGCGCACGGTCCCCCTCCCCACCAGGCGGGGCTAGCCGCAGCCGTGCTCACCCGCACCGGCTGGCTCGCCGCCGCGGGCGCCGCGGGGCTGGTCCTCACCGGCCGGCTCGTGGCCGTCGACGAGGCGTTCCTCGCCGGCGCCACCATCGCCGTGCTGGTGGTGCTCGCCGCGCTGGGCGTGGCCCTGGTACGCCTCCGCCTCGACGTCGCCCGCGAGCTCCACCCGGCGCGGGTCCACGCCGGCACCTCCAGCACCGTGGTGCTCGAGGTGCGCAACCGAGGTCGCCGGCGCACCCCGGTCCTCACCCTGGTCGACCGCGTCTCGGGCACCAGCGGCGCGCACCTCGGGGTGGCGCCCCTCGAGCGAGAGGCCGCGACCGGAGCCTCCTACGACCTGCCCACCGAGCGTCGGGGACTCCTGCGGGTGGGACCGCTCGAGGTGCACGTCACCGACCCCTTCGGGCTCGCCCAGGCGAGGGTGCAGGTCACCGGGGTGTCCGAGCTGACCGTCTACCCCGCCATCGACGATGTCGCCCCGGTGCCGATGTCCTCGGGCACGGACCCACACGCCGGCCGGGACCTGCGCAGCAACCTCAGCCCCGCCGGCGAGGAGTTCTTCGCGCTGCGCGAGTACGTGGTGGGCGACGACCTGCGGCGCGTGCACTGGGCATCGACCGCCCGCCGGGACCACCTCCTCGTGCGCCAGGACGAGCTGCCCTGGCAGGGTCGCGCCACGTGCTTCCTCGACACCCGGGCCGGCTACCGGCCCGCCGACGCCCTCGAGCCCGCTGTGCGGGCGGCCGCCTCCCTCGTGCACGCGGGACGACGGCGCAACCAGCAACTCCGCCTCGTCACCGCCGACGGCACCGACTCCGGATTCTCGGCCTCCAATGCCCAGGTCGAGGCCATCATGGAGCGCCTCGCGGTGGTGGAGGCGACGACCCACCGCGACCTCGGCCCCGCTCTCGACCGCCTCGGGCGCAACGCCGGCGGCACCCTGGTCCTGCTCGTTCCCGCCGACATCGCCCCGGACGACCTCCTGCGCCTACGCCGGCTCACGGCCCGCTACGGCCGGGTCATCCCCGTGCTCTTCGAAGCATCCTCCTGGGACTCGTCGGCGGGCGCCGCCCCCGCCCGCTCCGGTGGCGGCATACGGGTCCGGGACGACCAGCCCTTCCCGGTGGCCTGGGATGATCACGTCAGCCGCGGCACCGTGGTTGCGGGCCGTTGACCGCCGAGCGCCGTCCCCGTCTGCGGTTGCCGGCAGAAGTGGCCCTCGGGGCGCTCACCCTCGCGGCACTCGTCGGCCTGCACCCGCTGTTCGACACCTGGTCGTACCTGCCCCGCGTGGTGATCGCGGCGATCGTCGCCCACCTCACGGTGGCGGCTGCCCGCACCTTCGGCCTGGGCCTGCTCACGACCGCACTCGTGGGCGCCGGGGTGCTGGTCGTGACCACGGTCTGGCTCTTCGAAGCCTCGACCACGTGGTACGGCGCGCCGACGTCGGCCTCGTGGCACGGGGCGGCGGGCGACCTGGCCGACGGCTGGCAGCGCTTCCAGGAGGTCGTGGCGCCCGCGCGTCCGAGCACGGGCTTCCTCCTCGCCACCACGCTCGCGGTGTGGATGCTGGCGTTCGTGGCCGACTGGGCGGCGTTTCGCCTCTGGGCCCCGTTCGAGGCCATCGTGCCGTCCGCCGGCCTGGTGGTGTTCGCCGCGGTCCTGGGCGCCGAGGGCCATGCCGCGGTCGGGGCGGTGGTCTACCTCGCCGCCGCCCTCGTGTTCCTGCTGGTGCACCGCGCCTACCGCCAAGAGGCGACCGTCCGGTGGGTGGCCACGGGCACCGGGCGCGGCACGCGGGCGCTGCTGATCACGGGCGGGGTGCTGGGCGCGGTCGCGCTGCTCGCCGGCGTGCTCGTGGCGCCGCGCCTGCCCGGCGCCGATGCCCCCGGCCTGATCGCGCTCGACGGCCGGGGCGGCGGCAACAGCCCGCGGGTGACCCTCAGCCCCTTGGTCGACATCCGCGCCCGCCTGATCGACCAGCGCCGCACCATCGTGTTCTCCGTGCGCAGCGAGGTCCCGTCCTACTGGCGCATGACCTCGCTCGACCGCTTCGACGGGCAGATCTGGTCGTCAGGCGGCACCTTCGAGGAGGCCCAGGGCGCGCTGCCCAACGGCGTCACCCCGGCCCGGGCGTCCGAGCAGGTCGCGCAGGAGTTCACCATCGAGGCCCTGTCGGCCATCTGGCTGCCCGCGGCCTACGAGCCGACTGCCGTCGACAGCGGTGATCTCGACGTGCGTTGGGAGCCGGCGTCGTCCACCCTCATCGTCGACCAGGAGCGGGCCACCTCCGACGGCACCCAGTACCGCGTGGTCTCGTCGATCCCCCGCCTCACGCCGGCCGAGCTGCGCCAGGCGCCGGCGGCGCCGCCCGAGCTCCTCGCCCACTACACGGCGCTGCCCGAGGACTTCAGCTCCGTCGCCCGAACTCAGGCCCAGCAGGTCGTGGAGGGGGCCACCACGGACTACGATCGGGCCCTCGCCCTCCAGGGCTTCTTCCGGGAGGGCTTCGAGTACAGCACCGACGTCCCTGCCGGCCACGGGGACAGCGCGGTGGACGCCTTCCTCGCCCGGCGGGTGGGCTTCTGCGAGCAGTTCGCCGGCGCCTTCGCGGCGATGGCCCGCTCCGTCGGCATCCCCGCTCGCGTCGCCGTCGGCTTCACCCCGGGACAGCGCGACCCCGCGGACCTGGGTCGCTTCATCGTGCGCGGCGGGCACGCCCACGCGTGGCCCGAGGTCTACCTCTCGGGCTTCGGCTGGGTGGCCTTCGAGCCGACCCCCGGCCGGGGAGCACCGGGGGCCGAGGACTACACCGGCGTGCGCGAGGACCAGGCCACCTCGAGCGGCGACGAGATCACCCTGCACTCGTCGGCGAACACCGCCACCACCGAGGCGCCCACGCCCGTCACCCGACCGCAGTCGAGGCCCGAGGCGGCGCCGGCCCCGGCCACCACCGGCGGCGGCCACTCGCCTTGGCCCCGGCGGCTCGCCGCGGCCATGGGCGTCGTGCTCGGGATCGCCGGGCTCTACCTGCTCGCTGCCCTCGCCGCGCTCGGCCTGCGCCGGGCGCGCCGGCGTTGGCGGGCCCGGCGGGGGCCGGACGAGCGCACCCGGGTGGCCTGGCTCGAGGCCAACGACGCACTGGCGGTCGCCGGCCTCGTCCCGGACCCGACCGAGACCCCCCTCGAATTCGCGGCGCGCGCTGCGGTCCGCCTCGACGCCGGGCGCGACGAGCACCGCGCCCTCGCCCTGGCCACGACCACGGCGGACTACGCCGAGGGCGGCGTCTCGACGGCAACGGCCGATCAAGCCGAACGCGACGCCCGCACGGTGGTCACGGGCGTGCGCCGGCGCACCCCGTGGCATCGCCGCCTGGCCCGTCGCCTGGGTTGGCGGCAGGCGCGGCAGGTGCCGGCCCACCCGACCTCCCCGTCGCGTTCCTCAGCCTCGCGCTGAGGCCCCCGCGCAGCAGCGGTGCGCGGGACTCAGTCCTCGCGGCGGAAGCGATCGCGCATGCGCTGGCTGGTCGAGCCCAGGTAGTCCTTGAGGCCGGCCGACCGGTCGGAGCGGGTCATCTGCTCGAGCCCGGCCCGGCCCAACTTGCGGGCGTTGCGCTCGAACCACAGGGCGCTGGCCAGCATGACGAGGAAGCCCCCGAAGGCCAGCAGGAAGGACTGCGAGAGGGTGGCGATCATGAGCACGACGCCGAGGATGAAGGTCAGCGTCGCCCATTTCATGTTTCGGAAGGCGTGGGTGTAGATCGTGGTCGAGCCGACCTCGCGGGCGAGGGCCGGGTCGCTCTCGGTGAGCTTCTGCTCGATCTCGAACAGGATCCTCTGTTCGTCCTCGGAAAGCGGCACGGACCCATGATCGCACACGACCTCGTCGCCAACAACGCGCATCGGGGGCATTTCCCCGCCGATGGCCTGCCGAGGGCGCCCGTCAGCGGTCCGCGCCCAAGGAGCCACCGGGACCCCACTGCTGGTCCCCCTTGCGCTTGACCCGGAGCCCACCCGGGCCTGCGAGCCGGGCGGGCCCGATGGCAGTCGAGCCGAAGCGCTCCCGGATGGCGTCCACAGCGCGTGTGGCCTCGCTCCACTCGGCGAGGTCGGCACCCTGGCCCTCGCTGGCGGGCTCGTCGAACAGCGCCAACTGGTGGACGCTCGCCGCGGTCAGGCTGCCGGCGCCGATGCCGAGCAGCCGCACCCCCGGGGACGGGTCGACCTCGTCGAGCAACGCCTTGGCCGCGCGGGCGAGGGCTGGGCCCGTGTCCACCGCCTCGGGCAACGTGATGGAGCGGGTGATGGTGCGGAAGTCCCCGAAGCGCACCTTCAGCACGACCGTGCGCGCCGCCACCTCGTGGGCCCGCAGGCGGGTCGCCACGGCATCGGCCATGCGCACCACCTCGCGCTCGAGGGGCTCGCGCTGGTGGTGGTCATGGGGGTACGTCTCCTCGTGGCTGATCGACTTCGGCGCCTGGTCCGGCACCACGGCGCGGTCGTCGACCGCCTGCGCCAGTGCGTGGAGGTGGGCACCCGACGCCTTGCCCAGCGCCCCGACCACGATGTCGCGGGGCAGGGCGGCGAGATCGGCCACGGTGGTCACCCCGAGGCGCTCGAGACGCTCGCGGGTGACCGGGCCGACGCCCCAGAGCCGACCGACGGGCAGCGGGTGCAGGAAGGCCAGCTCGTCGCCCGGAACGACGACGGTCACGCCCTCCCCGGCCTGGACCCCCTGCACCGAGGCACGGGGCTTGGCCTCCTGGGAGGCGAGCTTGGCGAGGAACTTGCTCGGCGCCACCCCCACCGAGCAGGTCAGGTGCTCCTGGTCGAACACGGCCCGGCGGATGTCGTGGCCCGCGGCGGCGCCGGTGCCCCACCGCCGCATGGCCCCGGTCAGGTCGAGGAAGGCCTCGTCGAGCGACAGCGGCTCGACCAGCGGCGTGTACGAGCGGAACAGCTCCATGACCCGGCCGCTGACCTCGCTGTAGGCCCGGTGGTCACCGCGCACGAACACGGCGTGCGGGCAGAGCCGGCGGGCGCGGGTGCTGGGCATGGCCGAGTGCACCCCGTAGGCCCGCGCCTCGTAGGAGGCGGCCGCGACCACGCCGCGGTCGCCCTCGCCACCCACGACCACGGCCCTGCCCACGAGGCTCGGGTCGCGGTTGCGCTCGACGGCCACGAAGAACGCGTCCATGTCGACGTGCAGGATCGTGCGGTGGGCGTCACCTGCCGCCATCAGAGACGGCTGACGGAGAGGCCGGCCGGGTCGTCGCCTTCCACGCGGTAACCGAACCCGCGGGTGCCGGCCCAGCGCTCGCCGAGCCACTCGACCAAGGGCTCGCGCACCCACGGGTGGCCGTCGGTGAGGTGGTCGGCGCAGACCGCGGGCGCCACGAAGCGGGCGTCCACCACGATGCCGTCCGGGTCGTCGACCACGAGCTCGCCCTCGTAGGCGAGGGCGCGGTGGACCTCGACCTTCAGGATCCACCCGAGACCGGGGGCCTCCGCCTCGATCGAGTACACGGGACCCTCCCAGGAGGTGACGACCAGGCCCGTCTCCTCCAGCACCTCGCGGGCCAGGCCGTCGAGCACGGACTCCCCGTCGTCGATGACCCCACCGGGCGGCGACCAGTCCACCCGGCCGTTCCGCCGGCGGTTCTGGACGAGCAGGAGCCCTTCCGGACCCTCGATCAACGCTCCCCCAACGAGCCACCGGTGCACAGGAGCCAGTCTGGCAGCATTGCCCGATGCATCCGACGACGGCCGCCTTCGTCGACGCCGCTGCCGCCCTCGGCATCCGCGTCGAGCCTCGATCCTTCCCCGAGGGGACCCGCACCGCCGAGGACGCCGCCGCCGCCATCGGGGTCGACGTGGCCCAGATCGTCAAGTCCCTCGCCTTCCGGGCTGTGGGTGAGAACGGCTCGGGCTTCGTGGTGATGGCGCTGGTCAGTGGTGCCGACCACCTCGACGAGAAGGCCCTCGCCGCCGCGGCCGGGGCCGACCACACCGAGCGGGCCGACGCCGCCGAGGTGCGGGCCGCCACGGGCTACGCCATCGGCGGCGTGCCCCCGTTCTGCCATGCCACCACGCTGCCGGTGTTCGTAGACCGCCACCTGCTCGCCTTCGACGAGGTCTGGGCGGCGGCCGGCACCCCCCACGACGTGTTCCCCCTGGCCCCGGACGAGCTCGTCCGGGCCGCAGGGGGAACGGTGGTCGACCTGGCCCGCTGACCCGGCCACCCGTCGGCGCCGTCGTCGTTGACGGCGGACGGGCGGCTCGGGCGGTCCGGGCGACCCGCGAGCGGGCCCGGCGGGATGCGGCCGGTCGCCGGCGTCAGCCCTGGGGCAGGCCGGACCCGCCGCCGAAGCCGGGGGCGAAGGTGTCGTCGGGCGTGCCCCGCAGGTAGGTGGGCACCCACGGCCAGGCATCGGTGAGGAAGTAGGCGTAGGTCCCGTCGGGGAACTCGGGGGTCACGCACTCCCGGCCGTTGCACTCGTCGAGGTCGCCGAGGCCCTCGACGTACTCGTAGTCGGCCACGAAGGTGCCGTCGTAGGTCCCGCCGGGATCGCTCGACCCGCTCGGCCGGCTGCCGCTCTTGAGCTGGTAGCTCGACTGGAGGTTGGTGACCCCGCCGGCGGGGTCGATCGGGTCCGTGTAGCCGTAGCGCAGGTACACGGGGAACCCGTCGGCGGCCCAGCCCACGAGGGCCGAGTGGGTGCTCGAGTCCGACAGCCACTGCTCGGTGACCGAGTGGTAGTGGTAGAAGCCGGTCTCGGGCCGGGTGTGGGCGCCGTAGACGTCGAGCTGGTCGGCGGTGGCCACGTAGTTCCAGCCGCCGCTCATGTCGTTGTTGTGGTAGCCGGCGGTCTTGGGGTCCCACACCACACTGTCGAGGTGCACGCCGAAGACCTGGCCGGTCTGCACGTAGGTGGGCGAGTCCGCGATCTGCGGGTCGGTGGTGACCTTGTACGTGTAGCCCGGGTCCTGTGCCGCCGGCGTGCCGGGGTAGCGGAAGCCGGGGTCGATGTCGTGGCTCGTGGAGTACGAGGCGGTCACGATGTTGCGGTAGCCGTCGGCCACGGTGATGGTCAGGCTGTCCGTGGACACGTCGCCCATGCCGAAGGCGAGCTCGTCGGCGACCTCGGTGGCTGTCCCGGCGGCGGTGGTGCTCGTCGACGACGCCGAGGTGGCGGCGGTCGTGGCAGTGACGCCGGCCGAGCTGCTGGCGGCGGCCGAGGCCGTGGCCGCGTCGCCGTTGAAGACGTACTTGGCCAGGCCGAAGCCGGTCACGGTCGCCCCGGTGCCCAGGGCGGCGACGGTGAGGAAGCGACGCCGGTCGAGCACCGGGCCCTCGTCGTCGGCGAGGGCCACGGCGCCGGTGTCGTCGGATCGGGCGGCGTCGGATCGAGAGCTGCGGTGGCGCTTCATGGTTGCTCCTTGGTCGGGGCGGATCGGATGACGGTCATGGTCCGGTCCCCGCCTTGGAGGTCCCTCAGGACGCGCTGCGAATATGGGGAGATCGCATGGAAGCACCTGAGAGCTTCCTGAGAGGCGGCGGCCCTCCCCGCTTCCGGTACGTGGCTCGTCGGGGTGTGACCACACCTGCACGAGAACGAGCTGCGTGGGCGCGCCTCGGGGTGGCGTCAGGGGTCGAGGGCGTCGAGCTCAGCCCGGGCCGCGTCGGCGGCGGCCCGGGCGTCGGCCTCCGCCGCGATGGCGTCCTCACGGGTCGACCGGGCCTCGGCGAGGGCCGCGTCCTGCTCGTCGCGGCGGGCGCGGACCGCCGCCAGCGCGGCCTCGGCGGCGGTGACCTCGTCGTCCGCCGAGGCGAGCGCCTCCTCGGCCTGTGCCACCGCACCCTCGGCGCGCTCGAGCGCGGCGGCGGCCGCCTCCTGGGCGGAACGGGCCGAGGCCGCCTCCTTCTCGAGGCGCCGGCGCTCTCGGGCCGCCCGCCGCGCCGCCATCGAGTCGTCGACCTCGGCCTCGGCGCCCTCCTCCTGCTCGACCGCGTCCTCCTGGCTCTCCTCGGGGGACGCCGGCGGGCGGGGCACGCCCAGCTTGGGGCGGGCACGACCCTCCGGGCGGGGCACACGCGGCACCGCGTTGCCACCCGGGGGCAGGAGGCCGAGCGCGCCCATGCCGCCGGCCGGCACCTCGACCAACCGACCATCCACGAGCAGCCGGAGCGCTTCGGCGACGCCGACCACCGCCTGGAGCGCCCCGGTGACGTCGGGGTGGTCGTCCGACCGGGGGGCCTCGATGGCCGCGACCGCGGCGTCGACGGTGTCGCCGATCCGGTCGCGCACGGCCGCCACGGCCTCCCGATGGGCCGCGGCATCGGCGGCGGCCACCGCGTCGATGGCGTCGAGCAGGTCGGCCAGGTGGGGGTCGTCGCTCAGGGCGAGGTGGTTCAACGCCCAGACGGCCCGGGGTGGCTTGCGCAGGGCGGCCACCGCAGTGGCCTCCTCCCGGCGCTTCGCGGCCCGCAGCTGCTTGACGAGCGCGTTGCGCTCCGCCACGAACGCGTCGGGCGCCGTGGAGAACAACACGTCGAGGGCGGCGTCGAGGTCGAGGGCGTCCGTCGGGTCGTCGGCGATGACGCCCAGCGTCGCGCGCTGTCCGGGCGCCGGCGCTAGAAACCCTGGGTGCCCTCCCCCATCGTCGTCCGCCGCGCCGCCTCCGACGAGGGCGACGAGATCGGCGTCCTCACCCTCCAGGCCTACGCCGGCGACCGGGTGGTCGACGAGGCGTACGCCAAGGAGCTCGGCGACGGCACCACCCGGGTACGCGACGCCCACGTCCTCGTCGCGGTCGCCGGCCTGCGCCTCGTCGGCTCGGTCACCCTGGCCGTACACGGCACACCGTTCGCGGAGATCGCCGAGCCCGGCGAGATCGAAGTGCGCATGCTCGGCGTCGCCCCCGACGCCCGTCGGTACGGCATCGCCGACCTCCTCATGGACGGCGCCGAGGCCCATGCTCGAACCAGGTCCCTTGCCGGCGTGGTGCTCTCGACCGCCCCCCACATGACCGCCGCCCACGCCCTCTACGACCGCCGCGGCTACCTCCCCCAGCCCCACCGGGACTGGCACATCGACGACCTCCACCTCCTCGCCTACCGCCTGGCGCTCTGACGGGCGGCGACGGGGGCGTGGTCCTCCCAGATCGCGAAAGAAGACGTGGTCGGGCGTTGTCGTGTGGCGAGCCGCCACCTCGGCGATGGCCATCGTGTGGGCCTTCTCGAGCTCCCACCAGGCGTCCTGGTCGCCGGGCACGTCGTCGACGAAGAGCACCCGCTCGAAGCCCTCGGGCACGAACTGCCCGACGCCGTACGCGGCATCGCCCTGACCGCGGGCCTGGCCGGTGCGCACCCACGCCGTCTCGACCACGTCGCGCGCTGGTCGGACGCCCGCACCGAACGACGGCGTCCCGACGCGAGGGTCCGGCGGACCACCGATGAGACCGCCCTCGAACGAGTCGACCTCGAACAGGTCCGACCGGGTGCGCGGGGGTGCCGCGGGGCCGAGCGCCTCGCGCTCGTGCTCGGCCAACACCTCGGTGAGCACCCGGCGGGAGGACGCGCAGGTGGCCGGGAAGGTGTCGCGGTAGTACGGCAGCGCGACGACGGCGATGGACAGGGCCCAGGCCCGCCCCCGCCGCCCGCGCGCCTCGTCGGCCCCGCTCGCCTCACGGAACACCTGGCGGGCCCAGCCGCCGAACAGGTTCCACGCCGGCAGCACGCCCTCCGGTCGTGTCGATGGCCGCGAGGGCTCGGTTGAACCCCGCCAACTGGACGGCGAGGCGCTCGGCGCCGTACCAGTCGACGGGCGGCGGGTGCTCGCCGTGGATCCAGGTGAGCACCGTCCAGGGCCACGGGTAGCCCTCGCCCGGCTCGCCCGTCGCCACCACCTCGGGGATCTCGCCCCGCAGCTGCGGGGCGAGGACCGGCAGCCACCGCTGCTCGGCCGCCACCGCCTTCACCGCCCAGCCGATGCGGGGCAGTCGGACCACCAGGTCGTCCCCCAGCCGGTACATGGCGTGGTCGGTGCCCCACTCCCCCGCGACCTCCAGCGGCAGGTCGGCCCATTGCGGGTGCTGCTCGACGAGCAGGCGCCGCACCAGCTCCGGCGGCACGTCCACCTCGTCCTCGTGGATGCGTGCCGGCATCCCGCCGACGCTACGACCGCCGGCGACCCCGAGCGCCGCCATCTGCCGCCGAGATCGCCCCGCTGCCGTGGGAGCCCGCGCCGGCGGAGGTCCACCACGCTCCGTGACGCCCGCTGACGGGCCACCCGTGTCGAGCGGCGGCCGTCGCTGGCGGGCCGAGCTGCGCTAGTAGGCGCCCTTGCCGTGGAGGACCGCCGCCGCGGTCTTCATGATGATCACGAAGTCCATCGACAGTGACCAGTTGTCCACGTAGTACAGGTCGAGGCGCACGGACTCCGCCCAGGGCAGGTCGCTCCGGCCGCTGACCTGCCAGAGGCCGGTGATGCCCGGCTTCACCAGCAGGCGCCGGCGCACGTCCTCGGGGTAGCGGGCCACCTCGGACGGCAGCGGCGGCCGGGGACCGACGAGGGACATCTTCCCCGAGGCCACGTGGACCAACTGGGGCAGCTCGTCCAGCGAGAACCGCCGCAGCCAGCGGCCCACCGTCGTGCGGCGGGGGTCGTCGCGGATCTTGAACAGCAGCCCGTCGTGCTCGTTCAGGGTGACGAGCTTGTCGAGGTCCTGCTCGGCCTCCTGGGTCATGGTGCGGAACTTCCACATGCGGAACGGATTGCCGTCCCGACCCATCCGCACCTGGCGGAAGATGGCGGGTCCCTTGCTGGTGAGGCGCACGAGCAGGCCGATCGCCACCAGGAAGGGCGCGAGGAGCACGAGGAGCACGAGCGCCGTGACCCGGTCGATGAGCGACTTCACCACCCGGGCGCCGCCGGTGAGGCGCGGGGGCTCGACCAGCAGCAGGGGCAGGCCGGCGACCGCCTGGACGCTCACCCGCGGCCCGGCGACGTCGGTGATGGTCGGCACCACCATCAGGTCGACGCCGGTGCCCTCGAGGTCCCACGCCAGGGTGCGCAGCGCTCCGGTGGGGAGCGCCTCGGTGCCGGCGATGGCGAGCACCTCGGCCCGCTGTTCGGTGACCGCGGCCAGGGGGTCGGACGCCGGGAGCAGCGGCATGGCCAGTTCGTCGACGACCTCGGTCGAGGCGTCGCCGACGACGCACGCGCTCACCACGTCGTAGCCCTGGTCGATCGCGCCGCGGAAGTGGCGCACGGCCTCGAGCACGGCCTCGGGACGCCCGAGCACGACCACCCGGCGCATCTGCAGGCCCTTCGCCCGTTGCCGGGCGAGCCAGTTGCGGGCCAGGTAGCGACCGAACAGGGTCCAGGCGGCCACCAGGGGTGCCAGGCCCATGACGAAGCCACGGGCCACCTGCGCCCGGGTGAGGAACACGACCAGGACGGCGGCGGCGAGGGCGCCCACCGCAGCCCGCAGGACCCGGCGGTACTCCTCGGTGCCCGATCCGAGGATCTTGTGCTCGTAGGCGCCGCTGACGGCGAGGATGGCCAGCCACGAGACCACCGCCACGGCGGCCACGAGCAGGTACGGCACGTGGCGGCCGTCGACGGTCAGGGACGCGCCGAAGAGCACCTCGCGCAAGACCTGTGCCAGCAGCGCCCCGGCGAGGGCCGCCAGCGCGTCGACCCCCACGACCACCCGCCGGTAGCGACCGACCGCGTGCTCGACCGGGTGGGCGAGCAGCACCTCGGAGCGGGCGGCGGGTCGCGCCGCCTCGGCCGCCACCGCCACCTCGTCCACGGGCTCCTCCCCACCCGGCGGGCCCGCCGCGGGACCTGGGACCTGCTCATCCACCGCCGAGGCCACCCTTGCGCCGCACGAAGATCATCAACATCGACGCCATCCGGTTGGGCAGCACCGTCAGCACCGCCCGCTGGGCCCGCTGCGCCGCCGGCGACGAGCCTGCGTACAACGGTTCGCTCTCGTGGCGGTAGGTGAAGTCGTCGAAGCGCTCCGAAGGGAAGTGCCGCCGCACGTCGGCCACGGTGTTGCAGCGGTAGCGCGTGGGGAAGACGTCCTGGGCCTGGCGGTCGGGCTGGAGCCGGCGCAGGAAGCGGGTGTGGAACGAGTTGGGCACGAGACGGGCACCCACGCCGATGTAGCCCCACTTGTTCGGCGTGCGGGCGCACAGCCATCCCCCCGGGCGCAGCACCCGCTCGAGCTCGCGTGCGGTGTGGGCCGGGTCGTCGAGGTGCTCGAAGGTGAAGTCCGAGACGATGAGGTCGACGGACTCGTCCTCGAGCGGCAACCGGGCGGACACGCCGTCGAGCACGATGGCCTCGTCGAGCACCGGGTTCTCCTTGACCACCGGGTCGATGTCGGCGCCGATCACCCGTCCGACGTGCCCCTGGTGGATCTGGAGCTCGCGCCGGTACGCGACGGGGTCCTCCTGGGGACCCACGCCACGCCCCGCGCCGAAGTCGAGAACCACCATGTCGGGCCGCAGCAGCGCTCGCACCCTCCCGTAGAACTGGACGGTGCCGTCCACGCGACTGAACCCGCCGGCGCCGACCTCTGGGTACAGGCCCCCGAAGTGCACCGATCTCTCATCTGCGCCGTCGGCCATCGGGCCTGAGACTACGCTCCCCGCCGCTCATGCGGATCGTTCTCCACGACTACTCCGGTCACCCGTTCCAGGTGCAGCTCAGCCGGGAGCTGGCCCGTCGGGGCCACGAGGTGGACCATGTCCACTGCCCGTCCTACGCGACGGGCAAGGGCTCGCTCACGCGTCGAACGGACGATCCCGAGGGCTTCCGTGTCCTCGAGGTCGACCTCGGCGAGCCCTTCGACAAGTACCACTTCGCCAAGCGATGGCGACAGGAGGTCCGCTACGGGAGGCTCTTCGCCGCCCTCGTGGACGACCTCCGCCCCGACGTCCTCATCTCCTGCAACGTCCCCCTGTTCGCCCAGGAGCAGATCCAGCGCTGGGCCCGCAGGACCCGCACCCCGTTCGTGTTCTGGCAGCAGGACGTCTACAGCTTCGCCATGCGCGACACGGTGGCCCGCAAGCTGCCGGGCCCCGGCCACCTGCTCGGCGCCTGGTTCGTCCACCTCGAGCGCCGGATGCTGCGGCGCAGCGACGCGGTGGTCACGATCTCACCCGACTTCGAGCCCATCCTCGCCGATTGGGGCGTCCCTGCCGAGCGGGTGCACGTCATCGAGAACTGGGCGCCGCTCGAGGACCTGCCCGAGCGCCCCCGCGACAACCCATGGTCCGCCCAGCACGGCCTCGATGACAAGCGGGTGCTCCTGTACTCGGGCACCCTGGGCCTCAAGCACAACCCCGACCTGCTGCGCCGCCTCGCGCTGGCCGTGGCCGACCAGCCCGACGTGGCGGTGGTGGTGGCCTCCGAGGGCATGGGGGCCGACTGGCTGGCCGAGCGGGCCGCGGACGAGCACCTGGACAACCTCGTGCTGCTGCCGTTCCAGCCCATCGAGGTCTTCCCCGACGTGCTCGGCAGCGCCGACGTCCTGCTGGCCATCCTCGAGCCCGAGGCCGGCGTGTTCTCGGTCCCGTCGAAGGTGCTCAGCTACCACTGCGCCGGCCGCCCGATCGTCGCCTCGGTGCCGTCCGCCAACCTCGCCGCCCGGACCATTTCGGCAGCTGGCAGCGGCTTCACCGTCGAGCCCGACGACGGCGACGGGTTCGTGGCCGCCGTTCGACGATTGCTCGACGACCCGCATCTACGGCACCATCTCGGGGACGAGGCCCGCGCCTACGCAGAGCGATCCTTCGACGTGCGTCGCATCGGCGACCGATTCGACGCCATGCTCAGAGAGCTTTCGACATCGGACGAGACCACCGGCGCGAGCCGGCCAAGGAGGGAGTCATCGTGAGCCCGAGGACCGAGGGCGGGGCCCGAGCGGCCCGACGAGACCAGGAACGCGAAGCGTGAGCGAGGACGGGCTGATCGTCGTCGCCGGGGGCGGCGGGTTCATCGGGGGCCACCTGGTGCGCGACCTCGTCGAACGCGGGAACGCCAACGTCCGGGCCGTCGACGTGAAGCCCAAGGACCAGTGGTTCCAGCACCACGAGGGCGTCGATGAGCGCCAGCTGGACCTCATGGACCTCGCCTCGTGCCACGAGGCCCTCGACGGCGCCGCCGCGGTCTACGACCTCGCCGCCGACATGGGCGGCATGGGGTTCATCGAGAACAACAAGGCGCTGTGCATGCTCTCCTCGCTCATCGGCACGCATCTTCTCCTCGCGGCCCGTGACGCTCGCGTCGAACGCTTCTTCTTCGCCTCTTCCGCCTGTGTCTACGCCGCCGAGAAGCAGACCTCAGCCGAGGTGCAGGCCCTGCGGGAAGAGGACGCCTACCCCGCCATGCCCGAAGACGGCTACGGGTGGGAGAAGCTCTTCACCGAGCGCATGTGCCACCACTTCCACGAGGACTTCGGCCTCGCCACGCGGGTGGCGCGCTTCCACAACATCTACGGGCCCCACGGCTCCTACGACGGCGGTCGTGAGAAGGCGCCGGCCGCCATCTGCCGCAAGGTCGTGCAGGCGAAGCTGAGCGGTGACCACCGCATCGAGATCTGGGGCGACGGCCACCAGACCCGGAGCTTCACCTACATCGACGATTGCCTCCACGGCATCCACCTCGTCACCGACGGTCCGCACACCGACCCGGTCAACGTGGGCAGCAGCGAGTTGGTCACCGTCAACCAGTTGGTGGACATCGTGGAGGGCATCGCCGGTGTCACCCTCGAGCGCGACTACAAGCTCGACGCCCCGCAGGGGGTCCGCGGCCGCAACAGCGACAACACCATGATCCTCGAGCGCTACGGCTGGGAGCCCTCCACCACCCTGGCCGACGGCCTCGAGCGCACCTTCCGCTGGATCCACGACCAGATGAGCGCTTGAGCCCGAGACACGAGGGCGTGGACCCGGCCTGCGTGGCCCGAACGCACGAGCGAGCGGCCCGCCGCCTGCGTGGCCGAACGCTCGGGACATGCGGTCGCCCAGAGCGGGAGAGGTGAAGCTCCCCGCGGGACTGCGGGGCGCATCCTGGTCGATCGTCGACCAGGGCGTGTACAGCCTCAGCAACGTCGTCCTTGCCATCCTCATCGCCCGCCAGGTGACCGCCGAGGAGTTCGGGGCGTTCTCGGCGGTCTACATCGTCTACGTCTGCAGCCAGGGCGTGAACGAGGGGATCCACGGGGAGGCCTTCTCGGTGGCCTACAGCGCCACCGACGAGGCGCACCGCCGCTCGATGCTGGCGGGCGCGGCCGGCTCGGCACTCGCCTTCGGCGCCGTGCTCGGGTTCCTCTGCGCCCTCGCCGGTCTCGTGGTGCCCGGCCCCATCGGCGACCTCCTGCCGGTGCTGGGGCTCATCCTGCCGGGACTGTTCCTCCAGGACCTCTGGCGCTTCGCCCTCTTCGCCGAGCACCTGCCCCGCGCCGCGGCCGTCAACGACCTCATCTGGGGCGGCGGCTCCACCCTCACGATCATCGCCCTCGCGCAGACGTCCCACGACACCGTGGGTTGGTTCCTCGCCGCGTGGGGCGCGGCCGGCGCGGTGGCCGCGGTCGTCGGCGCGTTCCAGCTCCGGGTCGTCCCGAGTCTCACCGGCGTCCGCCGCTGGCTACCGGAGCACGCCGGTCTGGGCCTGCGCTACGCCGCCGAGTTCATGCTCCTCTACGGGACGACCCAGGTCGTCGTGCTGTTCCTCGGCGCCATCGCCGGCCTCGACGAGGTTGCGAAGGTACGCGGGGCACAGATCCTGTTCGGCCCGATGTACGCGCTCTACGCCGGGGTGCGGGTGGCCGTCACGCCGCGCCTCGTGCGTGCCCACGCCGACGCGCCAGAGCGCACCCGACCCATCGTGCTCCGTCTGGCCACCGGCCTCGGACTGGTGACCCTGGTCTGGGGCCTCGTGGTCTGGAACCTGCCCGCCGCCATCGGCGAAGCGCTGCTCGGTGACTCGTGGGCGGGCACCGCCACGGTGCTCGGGGTGATGACGTGGTCGGCCGTGGCCGGCAGCATCGGCTTCGCCTTCGTGGTGGGCCTACGGGTCCACGCCGACGCCCGCCGCAGCCTGCGCGCCCGCTCGACGGTGGCGATGGCGACCTTGGTGCTGGGATGCGTCGGCGCCCTGGTCGGGGCCGCACGGGGCGCGCTGGCCGGCGTCGCCACTGCGGAGACCGGCGGCGTGTTCGTCTACGGCCGGGCGTTCACCACGGTCGAACGGGCACCGGCGGCGCCGACGGCCTGAGTGCCGTTCCCGCCGTTCATGCCACCGTCGGCGACCGCCACGCCAGACCCTTCGCTGGAGGACGCTGCCGCGGTGCGACGCGACCTCCGGGAGCAGAGCGCCACGATCACCACGATGGGAGCGAGGTCGCCGACGACGGGGAGCAGTGAGCCCCGAAGCACGAAGAACTGGAACGCCGCGAACAGCGGGACGGCGATGCCGATGATCGATGGCCGGCTCCGCGACCACCGCTCGTAGCTCTCGTCGGCGAGCATCGAGATCACCCCGTAGAGCACGAAGACCACGATGATGGCGGGCCACCCCGCCTCGACGTTGGCCTCGGTCCACAACGTCGACGAGGCGTTGATGCCGTCCGTGCGCGAGATCAGGTCACCGGTGGCCTCCGGCTGGTTCGCCCAGATCGACTTCGGGACGAAGGGCAGGACCGCACCGAGCGTCTGACGGCCCTTCGTGAAGCCGTGCTCGCGCACGTGGACGATGCCGTTCATCTCCTGCTGGAACATGGCGTAGTCGGGGCTTTCGACCAACTGGTCCTGCAGCGTGGCGATCTTGATGGTCTGCTGGACGTCGTAGCGGAACAGGTCGGCGTACGGGAACACGATCAACACGAGCAGGAGGAGCGCGACGAGGAAGGAGCGCAGGCGGCGGGGACGCTCGACGTGCATCATCACCAAGGCGATGGCGAAGGCCACCCCGCCGAAGCGGATGCGGGGGTTGGCGATGGGGTTGTTGGCCACGACGTTGACGAGGATCAGGCCCCAGAGCAGCCAGGTGGTGGCCGGGTTGCGCACCCAGCGGACCTGGCGCCGGTCGCCGAAGCGGGCGGTGGCCGACTGGCGCAGGAACAGCAGCAGGATGAGCCCCAGGAACACGGGCAGCCACGTGAGGCTCGTCTTGATCAGCCCCATGGTCTTGTCGTCGAGCTGGTCGATGCGCACCCCCCACGGCGGGATGCCGAACAGGGCCTCCTCGGCGGCCTGGCGGGAGCGGAAGCGGGTGCCCAGGCCGCCGGTGGTCATGACCACGCCCATGGTGCAGACCATGCCGATGACCCCGAGGAACCAGACCCGGCGGGCGTCGATGACCCGATGTTCGAGCCGCTCGCGGATGCGGTGGCGGCGGATGCTCAGGGCGACGAAGCGGCCGGCGTCGAAGGCGAGGCAGCCGAGCAGGACGCCGGCGAGGGCCTGGACTCGGATCTCCTCCTCGAAGAACTGACCTGGGATGGGGAAGGTGTCGGCGGTGAGCTGTGCGAACGAGGCCAGACCGAGGAACAGGTAGACGAACGCCCAGAAGGTGATCTGCACGAGGTGGGGTCGTCCGGAGTGGTAGTGGCCGGCGAGGCGGGCCGATGCGTACCAGGTCAACAGCAGGGCCAGCAGCGTGGACAGCCGTCCGAGGGGGCCGAAGTTCTGACCCATCACCGCCACGGGCACGATCAGTGCGAGGAAGATCAGCAGGATCGTCGCACCGACCCAGTTGCCGATGGCACCGGCGTGGCGCCCTCGGGTGGCGGCACGCGGCCGCGCCGTGCGGGCCGCCGACCCCGGCGCGGTGGGCGTGGAGCGCTCCCCGGTCATCGGCGGCAGCGTAGTGGCGCGGAGCCGCCGGCGGGGAGGCCCCCCGTCCCGAGGGCGTTCACTGCCAGTCGACGCCTCGCGCCGACAGCTCGTCGGGCTTCTCGCGGATCGAGTACATGACCTTGTGGAGCGCGCTCGAGGCCTTCGAGAAGTACACGAGGTGGTTGAGGCGGGGCGAGTACCACGTGAGCTTGGCCACCCGGTTCCACAGGTTGCGCTTCAGGTAGAAGCGGTCGTCGAGGTAGCGGTCGAGGTCGTCGGGAAGGTCCGCGGCACCGAGCGCGGGCACCCGGCCGTGGTCGTCACCCCAACGGAGGTGGGCCACCGAGCGCAGGGGGACGTCCATGATCCTGCAGAGCACGGCGTCGGCCAGCCAGAGGTCGTCGGCGCCGGCCACCCAACCGAGGTCGATGGTCTCGCCCTCGATCATGGGGCCGTTGCGGGTCAGCCCGAAGGTGCCGTCGACCAGGGCGTAGGGGTTGGGGAGGCGGTCCACGACCTCGGTGATGATCTCCTCGAAGGCGCAGTGGAACGCGAGGCGCATCTGGTCCTGGACGATGCCCCACTCGTTCTTGACCGCGCCGCTGATGCCGGTCATGCAGTGGACCTTGGGCACGGGCAGGCTGATGAAGGAGTCGAACTCCTCGTACAGCGGCTTCGGCAGGTGCACGTCGTAGGTGCCTCGACGGCCCTCGACGCGGACCTCGAGGCTCGGCCAGTTGCTGGCGTTGACCACCTCGACGCCATAGCGGGCGGTGAGCTCGTCGAGCGAGAACGCCGCGAACGTCTCGTCCATCGCGAACGCGTTGTAGCCCCCCTCGCCCTCCCCGATGCAGATGCGGCCACAGCCCAGGTCGGACAGGACCTGCACCACGGCCTCGAGGACCGGGCGGGTGGTGGTGACCCCCGCCTTGGGGAAGGGGTACGTGAAGTTGGGCTTGAGGAAGACGGCGTCGCCCACCCCGCCGGCGAGGTCGAGCCCCTCGGCGACCCGGCGGACGGCGGCGACGGCGTCGTCTCCCAAGGGCTCGATGACGAAGCGGGACATCAGGCAGCGGCTCCGGTGTGCAGCGATCGGTAGACCTCCACCATGGCCGCGGTGGCGGCCGCCGGGGCGAACCGCTCCTCGACGAGGGCCCGGGCGCGACGGCCGACCTCGGCCCGCCCGGCGGGATCGGCCACCAGCGGCTCGATCGCTCCGCGACAGGAAGCGGCCTCGGAGCGGCAGACCCGGCCGGCACCCGCAGCGGCGATCTCGCCGTGGAGGTAGGTCTCGTCGCTGACCACCACCGGCAGCCCGGCCGCCATGGCCTCGACGACCACGATGCCGAAGTTCTCGTTGCGCGACGGGAGGGCGAACACGTCGGCGGCGGCGAAGGCGTCGTCCTTGTCGGTGCCGCTGATGAACCCGGTCCGGACGGTCCGGCGACCGAGCGCGGTCCCGGCGAGCGACCGGTCGAGGTCGGCCGCGACCTCCGGGTCACCCGATCCCGCCACCACGAGCCAGGCATCGAGGTCGGCCATCGCGGCGACGAGCACGTCGAGCCCCTTCTTCACGTCGAGCCGGGACAGGAACAGCACGACGGTGGCGTCCGTGGGGATGCCGTGCCGGGACCGGAACCGGAGGCGGTCGCCCGATCCGGGCGAAGTGACGGGAAGGGGCACCACCTCGGTGCGGGCATCGGCACCGTAGGTGACGAGACGCTGGGCCTCCAGGTCGGTGGTGCACACCACCACCGCGGCTCCCGCCACCAGCGGGCGCACCGCCACCGGGCCGTACAGCTGCTTCTGGAGCCGGTGCTTCGCGAGGTCGAAGGGGTCGAGCTGCCCGTGCGGCTGCAGGACGTAGGGAACCCCCGCCGACCGGCACGCGCTCCGGACGTGCAACGCCGGTGCGTGGAAGACCCCGTGGAGGTGCACGAGGTCGAAGGTGGGGACGGCCTCGCCCAGCCACCGGGCCAGGCCGCTCGACTGGAAGCGACCGGTGGGCCAGGTGCGGCGGAAGCAGTGCACCGGCACGTCCGGCGCCACGCGGTCCAGGTAGCCGTGATCGTCGGTGGGCAGCTCGGTCGAGGCCAGGACGGTCTCGACGTCGGCGCGCGCCCCGAGATGGGCGGCAAGGGCGACTGCGGCGTGGACCGACCCGCCCATGTGGTCGTCGAGGGACGGGACCACGTGGAGGGCGCGCATCGGGTCCACGTTAGGGGGCGGGCAGGAAGAGGCCGTCCATCTCGACCACCGTGCCGCCCTCGTCGCGACGGACGTCGATGGGGACGTCGAGAGCGAACCCGTGGTCTCCCAGGTGGTCGAGCACCTCGGTGAACAGCGGCTGCCCCTCGTAGTGGCGTTCGAACGCGAGCTCGACCACGAGGGCGTCGATGTGGCGCAGCGTGGCCGTCGCCCCGCGCAGGACCTCGAGCTCGTATCCCTGCACGTCGAGCTTCGCCAGCAGCGGGGCCCTCAGGTCGTCGAGGGTGACGACGTCGTCCAGACGCCGCACGGGGACATCGACCGGGGCGCGCTCCCCCGCACCGTCACCGCCCTCGTTCCCGGCGCCCGAGGCCAGGGGGAGCACCGATGACGAGAGCGAGTACTCGTGGGGATGGAAGGCGACGGTGCCGTCGTTCGCGCCCAGGGCGCAGACGTGGATCTCCGCGGAGGCGACGTCGGCGAGGTGCTCGCGCCATTCGGCGGCGACCGCCTCGAGCGGTTCGAAGGCGATGATCCGGGCGCCGGGGAACGCCGTCGCCGCGGCTCTGCTGAACTGGCCTTTGTTGGCGCCCACGTCGAGCACGGTCGCCGGCACACCGAAGCGGTGGCGCACCTGCGACACCAGGCGGAAGGCGCTGAGGGAGAACGGCTTCCCGGCGCGCATCGCCGCGAACGCGCCGCCCGTGAGGGCGACATCGACGAACTTCGCGACCTGGTCGGCTCTGGGACGCACGGGCATCGGCGACGGCTCCTCGGGGGGGTGGACCAGGAGCCTGCCCCGCGCGCGGACCCTTCAACAAACGACCTGGGGCACCGATGGACAGGGGCAATGCTGGACATGAGCCGGCCCAGCGGCTAAAACTTCGATCCAGCAGAAAGTTCGCATCCGCGACAAAGCCGTTCGGCGGTGGAGGAAACCAATGATTCGACGCATGTTCATCCTCGGGGCAATGGCACTTCTGGTGTTTGCCCCGGCTGCGCACGCCCAGTACGGCACGGGCGCCAGCGTGAGCGACAGCACAGTGAGCTCGGGTGACAGCGTCACCGTGACGGTGACCTGTGAAGTGCCCGCCGGGACGGACATCACGGTGTTCCTCGACGGCACCGTCGCCGGTTCCGGCGTTGCCGACGACACCGGCACCGCCGCCATCGACATCGTCATCACCGGCGACCCGGGCACCTACCAGATCACGAACGACTGCAACACCGCCGTGCTCACGGTGACCATCGCCGCCGCCACGGCCGGTCCGGGCAACCTGCCCCGAACCGGTACGGACAGCAGCCTCCCGCTGGCCAAGATCGCCATCGTGCTGATCGCTGCCGGTGGTCTGCTGGTCGTGGCCGCCCGCGACCGCTCCAAGAAGTCGGTCAACGCCTGATCCGACTTCGTCGGGAGCTCTGCCCGACGGCTTTGCAGCAACGCAACTGAAGAGGGGCCCCGGCTTCGGCCGGGGCCCCTTCTTGTGCTCCGGGCGGCGGTGCCCCGAGGCGATCGTGCCCGGGTTGCGCATCGGCCGCAGCGCCCGACCGGCGCGTCTGGGTCCGAGGGCGGAGGCAGGCCGGGCGTCAGGCGCCGAGGGCCCGTCGGCGGGGCCCGCCGAAGAGCCGGTCGCGCAGGGCCCACCACGTCACCAGACCGAGGGCCTCGAACACGATGCGGCTCGACATCTTCGACGTGCCCCGCACCCGGTCGACGAAGGCGATCGGCACTTCGACGATGCGCCCACCCAGCTTCACCACCTGGTACGTCATCTCGATCTGGAAGCCGTAGCCGTCCGCCACCACGGCGTCGAGGTCGATGCGTCGCAACATCGACGCCCGATAGGCGCGGAATCCGGCCGTGGCGTCGTTCACCGCCAAGCCCAGCAGCCCGGCGGCGTAGCGGTTGCCCCAACGCGACAAGGCGCGGCGGTGCCAGGACCACTCGGGGATCGAGCCGCCGGGCACGTAGCGGGACCCGATCACGAGGTCGGCCGCCAGGTCGAGCGCCGTCAGCAGGGACGGGAGCGCGGCCGGATCGTGCGAGAGGTCGGAGTCCATCTCGACCAGTGCTTCGTACCCCTCGTCGAGCCCCCACGCGAAGCCGGCCCGGTACGCGGCGCCGAGTCCGTTCTTCTCGGTCCGGCGCATCACCGTGATCTGGCCGAGCTCGTCGCCCCGCGCCGCGGCGAGGTCGGCGGTGCCGTCGGGGCTGCCGTCGTCGACCACGAGCACGTCGGCGTCGGGCACCGCCGCCCGCACCTTTCGGAGGACGTCGTCGATGTTCGCCGCCTCGTTGTAGGTGGGCAGCACGATGAGGGCACGCAGCACGGACGTCGATGCTAGGAGCAGCGGCGGCGCCCCGTATCATCGGTCCATCGCCTCGACACCCCGCGAGCCCACCGCGCCCGACGCCACCGCCCCCCTCCCCTCCCCCCTGGCCAGAGCGGTGGCAGTGCTGTTCATCGTGATCGCCGGCCTCTGCGGTGGGCTCATCGGCTACGCCGTCACGGACCTCCAGACGAGCGCTGACGCCGACCTGCTGGTCGGCCTGGGCGCGTTGCTCGGCGCGGTCGTGGCGGCCGGTGGCGTCGCCGTGGTGGCGGTTCTCGCCCTGCGGGCCATGGCCGAGTGGGACACGGTCCAGGAGCGCGAGCGTCAGAAGCCGCGGTGACCGCCGAAGCCACCGCGCTGAGGAGCCTGGCGACCGAGGTGGGCCGAGAGGCCGCCGCACTGCTGCTCGACGGCCTGCACCGACAGCGCACACTGGTGGCCACGAAGTCCTCCGCCACCGACATGGTCACCGAGATGGACCAGCGCGCCGAGGCGCTCATCGTCGACCGCTTGCTGGCCGCGCGACCGGAGGACGGCATCCTGGGCGAGGAGGGCGCTCAGCGGTCAGGCACCAGCGGCGTCACCTGGGTCATCGATCCGCTCGACGGCACCACGAACTACCTGTACGGGTATCCCGGGTTCTCGGTGTCCATCGCCGCCGTCGCCGACGGGCAGACCCTGGCCGGCGCGGTCGTCGACCCCTTGCATCGCGAGACGTGGACCGCGAGCCTCGGGGGCGGGGCCCAGTGCAACGGTGCGACGGTGCTCGGCCCCAGGCCCGGGCCGCTGGGGGCAGCGCTGCTCGCCACCGGGTTCTCCTACGACCCGGCCCGGCGCGCCCGCCAAGGCGCCGTCGTGGCGGCGGTGCTCCCCCAGGTGCGCGATGTTCGCCGCGGCGGTGGCGCCGCGGTCGATCTCTGTTGGGTGGCGCGAGGTCGGGTGGACGCCTTCTACGAGCGGGGCCTCGCGCCCTGGGACCTCGCTGCGGGCGCGTTGATCGCGGCCGAGGCCGGGGCCCGGGTGGCCGATCTGGACGGGTCCTCCGCCGGGGGGCAGGGAGTCCTCGCTGCACACCCGGCCCTCTTCGACGAGCTTGCGGCCTGCCTCGTGGCGGCCGGGGCACCGGACGCCTGAGGGCCGGAGGCACGTCGCCGCAAGAAATCCCGGGGGGATGAGCACGATCGGTGCGCCGATGAGGCACCATTTGAGCGTGGGAACCCGCATCCTGACCGTTGAGGACGACGAACGCATCCGCACCGCGGTCAAGCTCGCCCTCGAAGACGAGGGGTGGGACGTCGAAGAGGCCGTCGACGGCGAAGGGGCCCTCGAGGCCTTCACCCGCCACCCCGCCGATGTCGTGCTGATCGACATCATGCTCCCCGGCATCGATGGGTTCGACGTGTGCCGGTCGATCCGCCGAGTCAGCGACGTGCCCATCGTGATGGTCACCGCGAGGGTCGACACCCACGATGTCGTGGCCGGGCTCGAGGCGGGCGCCGACGACTACCTCACCAAGCCCTTCGCCCCCAAGGAGCTGTCCGCTCGGATCCGCGCCCTGCTGCGGCGGGCGCGCAGCGCGAGCCCGGCCAGCACCCACCTCGAGTTCGACGACCTCGAGATCGTGCCGGACGAGGGCACCGTCACCCGCGCCGGCGAGCCGGTGCACCTCACCAAGACCGAGTTCCGGCTCCTCGTGGAGCTCGCAGCCAGCCCTGGCCGGGTCTTCAGCCGGGAGGTTCTCCTCGAGCGGGTCTGGGGCTACGGCTACTTCGGCGACGGTCGGCTGGTCGACGTCCACATCCGTCGACTGCGCACGAAGATCGAGACCGACCCCGCGAACCCGCGCCACGTCGTCACCGTGCGAGGCCTCGGCTACAAGTTGGCGCCCTGAGCCCGTCCTTGCGCCTCCGCCTCCACCGCCCGGGACTGCGGGCCCGCATCACCTTGGCCTTCGGCCTCGGGGCCCTGCTCCTGTCGACGGTGCTCGCGGCCACCACCTGGGCGCTCACGCGCACGCAGTTGCTCGACCAGCGGGAGGAGACCTCGCTGCGTCAGGTGTACACCAACGCTCGCCTGGTGCGCGACAGCCTCGGCACGGCCGTCGACTCCAGCGACTTCAACGCCCTCGATCTCCTGGGCTCGCTCCAGACGCCGGTGGGTGCACAGCCGATGCTCGTCTTCGACGGCGACTTCTACTCACAATCGCCCGTGGACTTCGGCGAGGAGGCCCTCCCGGCACCGTTGCGCACCAGCGTGGCCGACGGCCGGGCCGCCACGATGCGGTTCGTCCACAATGGCGAGCCGGTGCTGGCCGTCGGCATCCCCATCCCGGCAGCCCAGGCCGACTACTTCGAGGTGGTCTCCCTCAAGGAGCTCGACGACACCCTGCGCTCGCTCGCCATCGTGTTGGTCGGTGCCGCCCTGCTCACCACCATCGCCGGTGCGGCGCTCGGTTGGGCGGTGGCCGGTCGGGCGTTGCGCCCGCTGACCCAGGTCGGTCAGGCTGCCCAGGCCATCGCGGGCGGTCGCCTGGACACCCGCCTCGAGAGCCCGAACGACCCCGACCTGGACCTGCTCACCGCCTCGTTCAACGACATGGCCCAGGCACTCGAGGACCGCATCGACCGGGACGCTCGCTTCGCCTCGGACGTGAGCCACGAGCTGCGCTCGCCGCTCATGACGCTCTCCGCGTCCATCGAGGTGCTCAAGAAGCGCCAGGACGAGATGCCTGAACGGGCTCAGGCCGCCCTCGACCTGCTCGTCGCCGACGTTGCCCGCTTCGAGCGCCTCGTCAACGACCTGCTGGAGATCTCCCGCTTCGACGCCGGCGCGGCCCACCTCGAGCTCGAGGAGGTCAACCTCGCCGAGCTGGTCATCCACGCGGTCGGCTCTTCGTCCGCAGTCGGCGTGCCGGTCCAGTACGACGAGAGCGTGGCTGAGCTCGTCATCCCCGCCGACAAGCGCCGCCTCGAACGGGTCATCGCCAACCTCCTCGACAACGCCAGCAAGTACGCCGAAGGCGCCACCGCCATCATCCTGCGGAAGTCGGGTGACAGCGCCCAGATCATCGTCGAGGACGCCGGGCCGGGCATCAGCCCGGACCAGCGCGAGACCATCTTCGACCGGTTCGCCCGTGGCGAGGAGGCCGGCCGCCGCGGAGGCGACCGGGGCGTGGGCCTCGGACTCGCTCTGGTGGCCGAGCACGTGCACCTCCACGGCGGTCGGGTGTGGGTGGACGACCGCCGCGACGGCGAGCCGGGCTCGGCCTTCGTCGTCGAACTCCCCATCGTGCAGGCCGCGATGCCCGCCGAAGCTGTGGCGCCATGACGCGACGACGGCGCGTCATGGTGCTGGTGGCGCTTGCGGCCGCGCTGGTCGGCCTCACCGCCTGCGGGTTGCCCTCGGACGAGTCGGCCCACGACATCTCACCCGACGACGTGCCGTTCGACCTGCTCACACCGGCATCGACCACGGTGCCGGACGCCCCCGAGCCCGGCGACACCGAGGTCGTCAACCTCTTCTTCCAGAACGACGAGCGCCTGCTCGCGGTGCCCGCCGACGTACCCACCGCCACGACCTCCTTCGACCCCCAGGCGGCGGTCACCCAGCTGCTCGAGGGAACGGCCGGTCTCGGGGTGCCCTCCGGGGTGCGTTCGGCCATCCCGAGCGGCACCGATCTGCTCGGCGCCCAGACGAGCGGCAACACCGTCACCCTCAACTTCAGCGACGAGTTGGCGGGGGTGGAGAGCAACGGGCTCGTGTTCGCCATCGCCCAGATCGTCTACACGGCCGCAGGCATCACGGCCGACCGGCCCGACGGCACCTACCAGATGGTCATCCAGATCGATGGGGACACCATCACGGTACCCAACGACGAAGGCGTCGAGCTCACTCGACCAGTGAGCCCCAGCGACTACCCCACCCTTCGTCCAGTCACCACCCGCGTCGCGGGCTGACCGGGCCGACGCTCGGCGGGAGTCGGTCCCTCCAGGTCAGCCGAAGAAGACGCCCGCGACCCGATGGTAGAGGTTCAAGTCGACGGTCTTGAGCTGGCCCACGGCGTCGGCCAGGGGCACGCGCACGATCTCACCGGCTTGGAGCGCCACCATCGAGCCGAAGGCACCGTCGTGCACGGCCTCGATGGCCGCGATGCCGAAACGGGTGCTGAGGACCCGATCGAACGAGGTCGGGGTGCCACCGCGCTGGACGTGGCCGAGGATGGTCACGCGGGTGTCGAAGCCGGTGCGCTGCTCGATCTCCCCGGCCAGGATGTTGGCGATGCCACCCAGCTTCACGTGACCGAACGCATCGACCTCGGCGTCTTTGAGCACCAGTGAGCCCTCGGCGGGCTGGGCACCCTCCGCCACCACGACGATGGATGCGTAGCGTCCCTTCTCGTGACGGGCGCGGATGACTTCGCACACTTGGGCGATGTCGAACGGCTCCTCCGGTATGAGGATCATGGTGGCGCCGCCGGCGATGCCCGCCCAGGTGGCGATGTGGCCGGCATGACGGCCCATCACCTCCACCACCATCACCCGGTCGTGGGATTCCGCGGTGGTGTGGAGGCGGTCGATGGCATCCGTGGCGATCTGCACCGCCGTGTCGAAGCCGAAGGTGAGCTCGGTTGCGGACAGGTCGTTGTCGATGGTCTTGGGCACGCCCACGACAGGGACGCCATGGTCGTGCAGGCGGTTGGCCACGCCCAGGGTGTCCTCGCCGCCGATGGCCACGAGGGCGTCGATGCCGAGCGTGCGCAGGGTCGCCTCCGCCGCCTCCAGCCCTCCGTCGACCTTGAACGGGTTCGTGCGCGATGAACCCAGGACGGTGCCACCTCGGGGCAGGGTGCCGCGCATGGTGGCGACATCGAGCGGCATCGTCGTGCCCTCGAGCACCCCTTTCCAGCCGTCACGGAACCCGACCAGGTCGTCGCCGTAGTCCTGCTCACCCTTGCGCACGATGGCGCGGAGCACGGCGTTCAGCCCCGGACAGTCGCCACCACCGGTCAGCATCCCGACTCGCATGTCGGCCAGGCTAGGTTGCGCGTCCATGTCCGTCGTGATCGCCATCGATGCAGGAACCACCGGCGTGCGCAGCTTCGCCGTGGATGAGACCGGTCGTCCCCTCGGCTTCACCTACCGGGAGTTCACCCAGCACTTCCCTCGACCCGGGTGGGTGGAGCACGACGCGAACGAGATCTGGGATGCCGTGGCGGTGACGCTCTCGGAGCTGTCGGCGGAGCTCGATCAACCCGTCGCTGCGATCGGCATCACGGATCAGCGCGAGACGACCGTGGTGTGGGACCGCCGCACCGGCGAGCCCCTGCACCGAGCCATCGTCTGGCAGGACCGCCGAACCGCGGATCGCTGTGCCGCGCTCGATGCGGAGGGCCACCTCCCCCTTGTGCGTCGCACCACCGGGCTCGTGCTCGACCCCTACTTCTCGGCCACCAAGCTCGAGTGGCTGCTCGGCCCGGGCGGTGTCGAGCGCTCCCCCGACCTGGCCTTCGGCACCATCGACTCCTGGCTCCTCTGGAAGCTCACCGGCGGCGCCGAGCACGCCACCGAGGCCTCCAACGCCAGCCGCACCCTGTTGTTCGACATCGGGGCCATGGCCTGGTCGGCGGACCTCTGTGACCTGTTCGGTGTGCCCGCCACTGCGCTGCCCGAGGTTCGGCCGACCTCCGGACGTTTCGGCGTCACCGCGGCCGACAGCCCGGTCGGCGGTGGCATCCCGATCAGCGGCATGGCCGGCGACCAGCAGGCCGCCCTGTTCGGCCAGGCGTGCTTCACCCCCGGCATGACCAAGAACACCTACGGCACCGGCTCGTTCGTGCTCATGAACATCGGCTCGGACTGCCCCGAGCCGGTCGACGGACTGCTCACGACCGTGGCCTGGGGTCGCGCCGGGGACGACGGGGGCTTGTCCCCGACCTATGCCCTCGAGGGCGCCATCTTCGTGACCGGCGCCGGGGTGCAGTGGCTCCGTGACGGCCTGCAGATCATCGCCGATGCCGCCGAGACCGAGCCGCTGGCCCGATCCTGCGAGGACACCGGCGGCGTGTACCTCGTCCCGGCCTTCACCGGCCTCGGCAGCCCCTGGTGGGATCCGTACGCCCGCGGCACGATCATCGGTATCACCCGCGGCACCACGAGGGCTCACCTCGCCCGAGCCGTGGTCGAGTCGATGGCCTACCAGACCCGGGATGTGGTCGACGCCATGACCGCGGTGTCCGGTCGCTCCGTGGCTGAGCTCCGTGTCGACGGGGGTGCCTCGGCGATGGACCTGCTGCTCCAACTGCAGGCCGACCAGCTCGGCGTCCCGGTGGCGCGACCCACGGTGTTGGAGACCACTGCGCTGGGCGCGGCCTACCTCGCGGGTCTGGCCGAAGGGGTGTGGGCCTCCACCGACGAGCTCGCCGACCACTGGTCGCTGGACGTCAGCGTCGAGCCGGTGGGCGATCGTGCCGCCGCCGACGCCACCCATGCGCAATGGCTACGGGCCGTCGAGCGCTCGCGCGACTGGGCTCGCTGACGCACCGATCTCACGCCACCGAACCGCAGCGATGCGAGCCAGCAGGGCGACCCGGTCCCGCTGGCGGCTGCGGAAGTCCCCTCCCTCACGTCCGAGGACGAGCACCAGCTCATCGGCCACCACGGTCGCACGGATGACGTCGGCGACCACGTGCTCGGTGCCGGCGCTGTCGAAGGCGACCAGCCACGGCGACGGTGGGTGGTCGCCGTGGCTGACTCGGGTGGTGCCGGCGGCAAGGTCGACGACCGTCGTCCACTCGGCCTCGGTCACCCGCGTGGCCTCGCGGCACAGCGCTTGGAGCAGGGAGTCCCGGTCGGCGGCCGTCACCAGGGCGACCGCCATCTCGAGTGCTTCGACGCGGGGATCGTGCACCACGTCGCTGGTGGGCCGCACCTCCTCGACGTCGACCCCGTCGACCTCCGAGACCTCGTCGATGAGCAGGCCCACGAGGCCCACGTCGGGGAGGTGCACGACGAGCTCGTCGATGGCCCGACCCGCCCCCTGCTCGATGATCTCGATGCCCACGACATCCCCGCCGGCCGCGCCGATCCGGCTGGCCACGGCCCCCAGGGCACCCGGGCGGTCAGGCATCCACACCCGCACGATGAACGACTCCACGGCCTCACGCTACGGCGCCCAGGTGAACGCAATGTTTCCCCCGCGGGTCGGCTCTTGACCGATCAGTCAAGGCTGCCTACCGTCGGCGCGGTGACACGGCGGCTGACCCAGCGGGGGAAGGAACGACGGCGCCAGCTGATGGACTACGCCGCCGCCCGCTTCTCCGAGAGCGGCTACCACCCCACCTCGGTCCAGGAGATCGTCGGCGGCCTCGGCGTGGGCAAGGGCGTCTTCTACTGGTACTTCTCCTCGAAGGAGGAGCTCTTCCTCGAGATACTGCGCGATGCCCAACAGGACCTCCGACGCGCGCAGATGCACGCCATCGCCGACGAGGCCGACCCCATCCGGCGCATCGAGAAGGGCATCCGCACCACGCTCGCGTGGTCGAGCGAGAACCATCAGCTCATCACCCTCGTCCAGTTCGCGGCGACTGAAGAGCGCTTCGCCCCCGCGCTTCGGCGGGGACAGGACATCGCCATCGACGACCTCGTACGCCATGTCAAGGAGGGCATCATCGCGGGGCGCATACGCGACGGCGATCCCGCCCTCATCGCGCACGGCATCCTCGGTGTCACCGGGCACCTCTCGCGTGAGTTCATCCACGGGCGCAACGAGCCCACGGACGAGGTGGCCGACGCGGCCGTGTGGTTCTGCCTGGAGGGCATCCTCGCCCGCGACCACTGACCGGCCCGATGGGAGCGACCCGGTCAGGGCCTCTCGGGCACCACGTCAGGAGCGTCATCCGGCGCGACTGCGTCGACAACGGGCTCGAGCGCTTCGCCGGCGGTCACCGGGGAGCGCACGATGACCATCCCGAGTGCGACGAGCACCACCGTGATGCCGAGCACCTGCTGGAGGGTGATGGCCTCGTCGAGCACCAGGGCGCTGGTCGCCACGGCGGCAACGGGGATGACCAGGGTGAGCAGCGAGGCGGTGGCCAGGGGGATGTGACCGTGGGCCCAGTTCATCAGCCAGTGCCCCAGGCCGCCCGAAACGAGAGCGATCAAGGCGATGATCAGCCACGTCCCGGCGTCGTCCACGACCAACGGCGTCCCGGACAAGAGGGCCACCGGCGTGATCACCACCCATGCGACGACCAGCAGGCCGGCGAGGTACTCGAGGGAGGTGAGGGTCTTTCGCGCTTGCTTCGAGGCGACGAAGAACGCCGCCCAGGAACAGGTCGCCAGCAGGGCCAGGAGGTCGCCGTGGTAGCTGTGGGTGTCCGCGTTGCTCACCGCCGAGCCCGTGAGGACGGTCACGACACCGATCAGCGCGAGCGCGGACCACACGAAGAACCAGACATCGAGCTTCTCGCCGAAGAGCTTCCCCACCACGAGCGCGATCAAGACGGGCTGGAGCGACGAGATGATGTTGGCGTTGGCGATGGTGGTCGTCTTGAGCGCGGTGAAGAACAAGGCGACGTCGAGGGCGAACAGCACCCCCCCAGGAGCGGAGGCGACGACGATGCGCCAGGTCAGGCGCGTCCCGCTGATGCGCAGGGCAACGACCGCGGCAAGCGCACCCATCCACATGCGGTGGAAGGCGAGGCCCAGGCCGTCGAGGCCCCCGGCCTTGCGGGCCAACACCGAGAAGGACCCCCACATGACCACGCCGACCAACGCGGCGGCCGCGCCCGCCACGGGCCGCCGCACGACCGGCGCGTCGAGGTCGGTGGCAGGCACGGACCGACGCTACGCGGTGGCGGCGCCGTTGTGGTCCGTATTCTGAAGGGGTGATCCGCCGTTCCCGTCTCCGCTGGGGCGCCGCATCGGCGCCGACGGCCGCTCCCCGCGCTCAGCTCGCCGGGATCGTCTACCGCACGTACACCCGCTGATCCGTTGGCGACCACCACACCCCACAACCCCTACTTGTGGCGGCGAGTCGGCGTGGTGACCTGCTTCCTCGTGCTCGTGGCCGCCCAGGTCGCGGGCACGATGGCCCTCCATCCGTGGCGTTGGGTCGGGTGGAGCGACGACCCGTCCCCCCTCGACGTCGCCGCCGTCGCGGTGCCATCGGACCAGGCGTCGGCCCCGAGCACCGCACCGGCATCGGCCGACGACGCAGCGGCGGTCTACCGACAGCACGGATGGGTCGCCGCCGAGAACGCGAGACCGGGCACCACCGATTGGAAGGTCGGCGACGATCCCGCCGGCTGGGACGTGATCAGCGGATTCGCCGACCACACGAGCGTGGATCTCGGAGCGTCGTTCGTGCTGCGCGTCTCCACGATCGCCCCCACGTTCCGGGTCGAGGCCTACCGGATGGGGTTCTACGCAGGGCAGGGCGGCAGGCTCATCTGGGCGTCGGACCCGCAGACGGGCGTGCTGCAGCCGCCACCGGTCGTCGACGAGGAGACCGGCACCCGGGAGTGCGACTGGGCGCCCTCGCTCACCGTGCAGACCGACGCCAGCTGGCCTCCGGGCCAGTACGTGCTCAAGCTGGTCACCGACGACGGCGCCGGCGCGTCGATGGTCCCGATCGTGGTGCGCGACGACCAGAGCCACGCTGATCTGGTCCTGATGAGCGCCGTGACGACCTGGCAGGCCTACAACGCCTGGGGTGGGGCCGACCTCTACAACGGCCCGGGGGGCGCCACCGACGACGAGGACCGCGCCACCGTCGTCAGCTTCGACCGGCCCTATGCCGACAACGGCTCGGGGCACCTGTTCGGCGGCGAGTTCGAGTTGATCAACGAGATCGAGTCCCTGGGGTTGGACGTCACCTACTGGACCGACATCGACCTGCACCTGCACCCGGAGCTCCTCACGAACCACCACGCCCTGCTCTCGATGGCCCACGACGAATACTGGTCGACCGCCATGCGGGCCGGCGCCGAGGCGGCCCGCGATGCCGGCGTGAACCTCGCGTTCTTCGGTGCGAACGCGGTGTATCGCCGCATCCGGCTCGAGGACTCGCCGGTCGGCCCGGCCCGCCACGTCGTCAACTACCGCTCGGCTGCGGCCGACCCCCTGACCGGGGTCAACGATTCCGAGGTGACCACCAGTTGGCGCGAGCCGCCCGATCCGCAGCCGGAGAGCTCGCTCGTCGGCGACTACTACGAGTGCAACCCGGTCTCGGCGGACATGGTGATCGTCAATCCCGCCAACTGGGTGTTCGAGGGCACCGGCGTGACCGACGGCACCCGGTTTCCCGACGTCGTGGGCAACGAGTACGACCGGGTGACGCCCGAGGCGCCGACGCCCGACAACATCGAGGTGCTCGCCCACTCACCCTTGGAGTGTCGGGGGGTGGGCAGCTTCGCCGACATGACCTACTACACGGCGCCGAGCGGAGCCGGCGTGTTCGCCACCGGCACCCTCTGGTGGCTCCGGCACCTCACCCAGCCGTGCCCCGATGCCACGGTGAGCGCGGACTGCCAGATGCGGCGGGTCACCGAGAACGTGCTGCGAGCCTTCGCCGCGGGGCCGGCCGGCAACCAGCACCCATCGACGAGCAACCTCGACGCGCTGGGCATCCACGCCGGCTACGTCTCACCGGCGCCGCAAGGGTGAGTGAGGGCCGAGGCGTGCCATGGCACACGTCTCCTCGGCGTGCAGTGACCACCGTCGGGCCGCCCTGCGCCTGAAGCCATCCTCCTGCCGTTGCCGGCCGCCGCCAAGGCCGAACATCACGGGCAGTCGAAGGCCAGAACAGGTCAGAGCTTGACGAGGGCCTTGCGCAGCGAGCGGATGGCTTGGGTGATGCGCTGCTCGTTCTCGATCAGGGCGAAGCGCACGAAGCCCTCGCCGCCCGGTCCGAAGCCGATGCCGGGTGACACCGCCACGTTCGCCTCCTTGACGAGGAACGAGGCGAACTCGATCGATCCCATGTCCTTGTAGGGCTCGGGGATCGGCGCCCAGGCGAACATGGTGCCCATGGGCTTGCGGAAGGACCAGCCGATTCGGTCGAGACCGTCGCAGAGGGTGTCCCGGCGGCCCTGGTAGATCTGCAGGACCTCTTTGGGGAAGTCCGGCACCTCGTTGAGCGTCACCGTGGTGGCGATCTGGATGGGCTGGAAGGTGCCGTAGTCGAGGTAGGACTTCAGCTTGGCCAGAGCCTGGACGACGTCGCGGTTGCCGACGAGGAACGCCGAACGCCAACCGGCCATGGAGAACGACTTGGTCATCGAGTACAGCTCGACGGCGACCTCCTTCGCACCCTCGGCTTCGAGGATCGACGGGGGCCGGTAGCCGTCGAAACCGAGCTCGGCGTAGGCGAAGTCGTGCACGAGGATGACCTCGCGCTCGCGGGCGAAGTCCACCACTCGCTGCATGAAGTCGAGGTCGACGCAGGCCGTGGTGGGGTTGTGGGGGAACGACAAGACGATGGCCCGGGGCTTGGGCCACGAGTACTCCCACGCTTCCTGCATGGTCTCGAAGAAGTCGCTGTCGGGGCCGAACTTCATCTCGCGCACGTCAGCGCCGGCGAACAGGGGGCCCCAGATGTGGATCGGATAGGACGGGGAGGGTACGAGTGCGGCATCACCGGGCTGGAGGAGCACCCACATGAGGTGGGAGAAGCCCTCCTTCGCGCCGATGGTGTTGATGACCTCGAGGTCGGGATCGAGCTCGACGCCGAAGCGGCGGAGGTAGAGCGCGCTGACGGCCTCGCGCAGCTTCGGGATGCCGCGGCTCGACGAGTACTTGTGGTTCCGCGGGTTGCGGGCCGCCTCGGCCAGCTTCTCGACGGCGACGTCGGGCGACGGTAGGTCGGGGTTGCCGAAGCCGAGGTCGACCACATCCTCTCCCGCCCGGCGAGCCTCGATCTTGAGCCCGTCGATGATCGTGAAGACGTACGGGGGCAGCGAGGTGATGCGGCGGAACTCCATCGGGGCGAGGCTACCGGTTGACCCCCCCGGGTCCCCAGCCCCTTTCCGCCGCGAGCAGGGCGGCCCCGAGGGCACCCGCCTGCTCCCCCGTCTGCGCCGCCACGATGGGGACCTCCGGACGATGCGGGCCGGCCAGGACGAGCCCGGCGAAGGCCCGGCGCGTCGGGGCGAGGAAGAGGTCGGCCTCGGTCACGAGCCCACCACCGAGCACCACCACCGCGGGGTCGAGGACGTTCACCAGGTTGGCGAGGCCGAGCGCCACCCACCAGCCGAAGGACGCCACCACCGCCAGCGCCTCGGGATCGCCCCGGCGGGCCTCGGCGGTCACGTGCTCCCCCCGCACTGCCTCTGGATCGCCACCGGCGAGGGCGACGACGGCGTCGGCCCGCCCCGCGAGGGCCGCCTCGCGTGCCAGGAAGCCGAGCCCGCTCCCGGAGGCGTAGCGCTCCCAGCAGCCGCGCTGCCCGCACGGACATCGGGGCCCTGCGGGGTCGACGATCATGTGACCCGGTTCGGCCGCCATCCCGTGGGCGCCGGTGAGGAGCCGCCGGTCGGCGATGATCCCTGCCCCGATGCCGGTGCCGAGGGTGACGAGCAGCGCGTGGTCGTGGCCCTGGGAGGCACCCAGGCGATGCTCGGCCCAGGCCGCGCAGTTGGCGTCGTTGTCGACCACGACCGGCCGGCCGAGCACGTCCGCCAACGCTTCCTCGACATCGAGGTCGACGATGCCGGGGAGGTTCGGCCCCATGCGCAGCACACCGTCCCGGTCGATGAGTCCTGGGAGGCCGACCCCGATGGCGACCGACTCGGGGCCGCCCGCCCGATCCATCACCTCGTGCACCACGTCGGCGATCGTGGCCACGAGCGAACCGGCTCCACGGGGTGTGGGGCGGCGCGCGTGCGCGACCGGGCCACCCTCGGGCGCGTCGATGTCGAGCACCACCCCGAGGACCTTCGTGCCGCCGATGTCCACCCCGACCGTCCGGGGCACCTCAGTACCGCAGGAAGGCGCCGATCCGGCCGAGCACGTCGAGGTCGGCGTTGCCGACGCAGATCTCGATGCGACACGACTGCAGGAGCGCCTCTTCGAGCGCGTCCTCGACGACATCGGGCACCTGGACCATGTCCGACGCGCACAGCGGGCACTTCCGGCCGACCGCGGCAAGGTACGAGCAGGCCGAACATCGCCAACCCCCCTCGGTGTACCCCTCCGAGATCACGAGCAGATCGACGCGTCGCTCGACGAGCGCCTTGAGGACGTCCTCGAGGCCCGCCACGGCACGTCGACCCGCCCCAACGCCATCGCGGAGGCGCTCGACGACGGCGGTCTCCCGCTCGCGGACGAGACGATCCTCGGCCTCGAGCACCGCCTCTCGCACCACCGCGTCCGACGCACCGACGGGCACCGACAACCGGCCCCGAAGCCGTTCGGCCAGATAGGGGTGGAGGTAGGCCTCGACCGCAGAGGCCAGCTCGCCCGGCGCACCGACCAGCAGGTGGGCGTACTCCTCCGCTCGAAAGGCCGCGAAGGCGGCCGCCGTCGCGCGACGGAGATGCTGGTCGACCAGGTCGTCGACATGATGGTGGGTGTCCCCTCGTTCGCGCTCACCACGGTGGTCGTAGTCACGCGGCAACTCATCGAGGAGCTCGGACCGGTCGACGAGGACACCCAGCTCGAAGACGAACAGCCGCGCCTGTTGGCGGTCGACGAGCAGCACCGCGATGCGCTCGTAGGTGTGGAGGAGCAGTTCGAGCTGACCAACGGCAGGCGATTGGTTCACCACCAGCTGGTTGCGCACGGGCACCGCGAGCGCGATTGCCTTCCAGAACGAGCGGGACTCGCAGCTGAACAGCGCCAGACCCCGGGTGTCGGCGCGGTCGAAGCCCCCCTGCACGTAGCTCTCGATCTGCGCAAGGTCGGCGGCAGCGGATGGCGCGCCATCGGCGCGCGCCTTCGCTCGGCGCACGAGATGCTCGAGCTGGGTCTCGTAGTCCTGACGGCGGGGGTAGCGACGACCGTCGACATCCAGGTAACAGGTGACGACCGGCGCCTCACCACCCGAGACCGCCGCCAGTTCACGGACCATGTCTTCGTTGATGTTGACCATTGCGGCCGATGGTAGCCACCCACCGGTCGTGCCCGAGCGAGTCAGGCGAGCACCGGTGCAGCGACCTCGTCATCGGCCTCCCGGCTCCACCGCAGCACCCGGGGATCGTCGCCGACGAAGATGACCTGCACCGCGTCGCTCGTCCGCACGAGGCGCTCGAGGAGGTACTCGACATCGTCGTCGGCCACCCGGCCGAAGGGATCGTCGAGCACGAGGGGCACCGAGCCGGCATAGGACACCGAACGCTGGGCAGCGAGGCGGGCGAGCAGGTACCACTCCACCTGGCCGAGATCGCTGACCTCGGCGCCCCGACCACCCACCGATGCGTAGGTGGTGGAGAGCGCGAAGCCCCCCTCGGCGTCGGCGGCACCGCCCTCGAGCGCGGCGAGGTGGGCACGCGACCCGGCGAACGCCGCCGCCGCGGCGGCCAGGAGTGCTCCCTGGGCATCGACCTGCTCGGCGAGATCTCGCTCCTGCTCGTCCAGCTCGACGAGGCCCAGCTCGAGGTCGACCCGAACCTGGTCATTCACGTCCGTGACCTGATGATCGGTCGTGTCATCGGCGGTCGGTTCGCCCTCGCGGCCCTCGTCGGGGTCACCTTCTTGGTCGAGCTCGTGTCGCGGACGACGGCGTTCGTTCGCCTCCTCGGCGGCGCTCAGCGCGGCGACGCTCGGCGCCGAGGTCTCCAATCGGCCGAGATCGACCTCCGCAGCGGCGATCTCAGCCTCGAGGGACCGCAGTGTCACCTCGAGCTCCTCTCGGCGGCGGGTGGCCTCTTCCATGTCGCTCAGCCAGACAGAGGCCACATCGATGACGTCACCGCCATCGAGCTCCAGGTCTCCGAAGTCCACACCGGCGGCCTCCAGCGCTGCTCGGACCTTCTGGGCCGCCCGGTCGGCCTCGGCGCGTCGGGTCTCGTCGACCATGGTCTTGGCACGCAGCGCGCCGAGCAGGTCACGCTCATCGAGCACGTCCACGAGGCGCTGCCCCTCGGCCTGGGCGCGATCGACCGCCGCGGCCAGCGGAGCACGTTGTGGATCCTGTTCGACCTCTGCCACCGCCTGCGCGAACGTGGCGTCGGCCTCTTCGTAGTCGGCCTGGGCCTGGGCGTGGGCGGCCCGCAGTTCGGGGCTCACCACCGGGGCGGTGGTGGACATCACGAACGACGTGTAGGTGGCGAAGCCCATGCGAGCGAGGATCTGTGCCTCGACGGCGGCGGCCTCGTCGAGGCGCTCCTTCAGCTTCTTGCCGGGGATCCGTGCAGCCGTGAGGCGGAGCTCGGCTTCGAGCAGTTCGTCATGGGCTGCTTCGAGTGCCTCGGCGTCCGCAGGGTCGATGACGGGCGGGCGCACCGCCGCCTCGGCAGCCAGGAACCGCCGCTGCGCCTCGTCGAGACGGCGGTAGGCGGCAAGGGGCCCGTGGCCGCCGCTCTCGAGCTGGGCGTCGTAGTCGTCGAGTGCGGCGATGGCGGCTTCGAGCTCGTCGGCCGCGGCCTGCGCCACAGGATCGGGCACCTCCGTCGGGGCGTCGCTCCGTGGCACCTCGGCCAGCGCGGCCTGGACCACCGTGGTGTCGAGGTCGACCAACGGCTCGAGGGCCACCAGGGTCTCGTCGCGTCGCGTGCGCAGGCGGTCGACCCGCGCTGCGGCGGACGCGAGGGCGGCGACCGCCTCGGGCGTCGGACCAGGGCTGTCGAGCACCGCGGCGCTCACCCGCATCACGGTGTGCTCGACCGCCGGCGCCGCCTCGGGGCCTTGGGCGGGGCCGACGGCATCGGCACCATCGGCGCCCGTGGTGACCGCGTCGGGATCGCCGCCGGCTTCGGCCAGCGCGAGCGCCAACGCAGAACGCCGGGCCAGGACCCGTCGGTGCTCGTCCTCGAGGGCCGCGAGGGACTGGTGCAGCAGGTCGTGGGTGGCTGCCGCATCGCGTGCGGCACGGCGGGCGGCATCGAGGACGTCTTGGGTGGGAGCGGCGCCGGCTCCGGACCCTGGGTCGGCGTCCGACGCGGGCGCGCCGCACTCGGCGAGGTCCTGAGCCCGGACCACGACGTCGAGCCGTGGGTCGAGATCGAGCAGGGCGAGCGAATCGGCATCGAGGTCGAGGACGATGCCGTTCACCTCGACCTCACCGGAGAGCCCGTCGAGGGCACCGCCACCGCCGCCGAGGGGCAGGGAGGCGAAGGCGGCGACGAGGCGCTCACGGGCTGCGGGCGTCAGCCCGCTGACGACCGACAGGCGCGGGTGGAACTCGACGCGGGCCCCGTCCGGGGCGTGGTCGTGCAGTCGCAGCAACCTCATTGCTGCCCTCATCGGCCGCCGACCTCGTTCCCTCAAGGATCGGGGGCCACCGGAGGTCACGAAACGGGTATGTGCTCCACGGGGTCGTCGCCGTCACCGGCGCCCCCGGACCCGCCGGGACGCCCACGAGTCGCCATGCCCGCGACCGAGTCGAGCAGACCGAGGAGCGAACGCGCGGTCTGCGGGTCGGTGACCACCTCCTCCGCCACGTCGAGGAAGGCCCGTGCTGCGGCGATGAGCTCCTCCGCCGCGGTCTGCAGGTGCTCGACGCCCTCGTCGGCCCGCTCCTCGTTCACGTCCTGTGCACCTCCTGGTGGACCCCGCTGGCAGCACCGCGCTCGCCGTCGAAGGTGACCTCCAGTGTGCCCTCCCGCAGCGACGCACCCGTGACCGACCGCCGCCGCAGCGTGTCGGGCAGGATCAAGGCCCGGCGGTAGGGCCCGGCGGTGATGATGAGCTCGTCGCCGCGCCGGGCGACGTCGACGTCGCCGCGCTCGGCGAAGGGCAGCTCGAGGTCGAGGCGCCAACCGTCGCCGTCACGGTCGATGCGCAGGGGGCTGCCTTCGTGCAGCAAGGCGTCGGGCTCGAGGTCGCCATACAGCTCCTGGGCGAACCCGGTGAGGGCGACACGACCCACGAGCTCGTCCGGGGCGAGGTGGGCACGCAGCACCGGCAGGGGCGCGAACCCCTCCTCGATGGTGGCCAGGTGCTCAGTGTGGAGGGTCTGCCAGCGGTCGAACCACGGGTCGTCGATCCCCGAAGGCAGCACCCGGTTGGCCACGACGGCGTCCACCCGGTAGCCGAACAGCGAGAGGTAGGTGTGGGTCCGCCGGGCCTCGGCGATGACCATGCGCTCCGGGTTCACCACCAACCGGGCGCTGGTGACGTGCGGATCGGTGAGCAGGTCACGCACGCCGTCGAGGCGGTCGTAGAAGCGATGGGCGGCTCCGAAGACCTCGTCGCCGGCCACGGGCAGGTTCGTCACCCGTGACAGCACCGGGGACAGCATTCGATTGAGGCGGCGACTGGCTGGGAAGACCCGGTCCATGTACCAGGCGAGGATCTCAGGCAGGGACAACAGGCGAATGGTCTCGGCCGTGGGCGCGCAGTCGACCACGATGGTCTCCCAGTCCCCCGATGCGGCGAAGGACTTGATGTCGGCGAGCGCGAAGATCTCGTCGAGCCCCGGGAGCACCGCCAGCTCCTCGGCCTCGATGCCCGCCACCCCTGCCCAGTCGAGCACCTCGGTGAGGTAGGCCTGGATCTCGGACCACGACTCCTGCATGCGCTCCTGGGCGTCGAGCTGCTGACCCCAGAGCCGGTCGGTGACCGGTGACGGCTCGCTACCGAGGTCCACGTCGAGGGCATCGGCCAGCGAGTGGGCGGGGTCGGTGGACAGCACCAGGGTGCGCCGCCCCGCGTCGGCGCAGCGCAGTGCGGTGGCCGCCGCAACGGTGGTCTTGCCGACACCGCCCTTCCCCGTGAAGAGGAGGATCCTCACGTCGGACTCAGGCGGCGGCGTCGCGCTCGACCCAGGCCTTGAGCTCGCGGAGCGCGGTGTGCACGATGCGGGTCTCCGCACGACGCTTCACGAAGCTGGGGAGGGGGACCACGAGCTCGACGGTGAGGTGATACGTGACCTCGGTGCGCCCCGCGTCACCTTCGGCGGGCGCGAACTCGTAGGAACCGTCGAGCTGACGGGTGATGTCGCTCTCGAGCAGTTGCCAGGACAGGGTGCGGGGCAGTTCGCTGTAGTCGTAGCCGAGGACGTAGGTGGTGCTGCGACCCATTGCGGCGGCGCGGTAGCGGACCTTGGTGCCACGGCCCTCGGCGTCGCGCTCGACGACCTCGGTCTCCTTTATGTCGTGCGCCCAGCTGGGGTAGTCCTCGAAAGCGAGGGCGGCCTCCAGAACGCGCTCGGGCGATGCGTCGATGGTGGTGCGCTCGGTGGCCTGATCCGGCATCAGCACGGAGCCTACTTGGAGGGCGCCTGGCCGCCGGGCTTCTCGTCGTCGAAGCGGGAGCCGAAGTGCCCGTACCGCGCTCCCCAGAGCCCCGCCTGGGCCAGGCCGAACATGGGGACCAGCACTCCGAAGGCGAGGCTGGTGAAGGGCTCGAGGCCGGCCGCGACGAGGGCCACGCCGACCTGCACCGCGAACGGCACCAAGAGGGCGACCTGGATCGGCTTCGGGGCACTGCCCTGGAGGAAGTAGAGGCCGCCGATGCCGATGGCATCGGTGCGGCTGCGGCCCACGGCCACGCCGAAGGCCCAGAGGAACACGACGCACCCGACGAGGAACAGCACGAGGTCGACGGCCACCGCGACGAGGCCGAAGGTGTCGCGGTCGATCACCGCAGCGACGGCCGTGACCACGAACACCGCAGTGCCCACCCGGCTGGCGAGGACGATGCGGGCGCCGGGGAGGGGCTCGTCCCACGCTCGGGCGGCGGCTGCCACGTCGCCCTCGGCGTGATCGTCGTCGGCGTCGTCGTTGCGGTCGTCGTGGTCGGATGCGGCATCGGTCACGGCAGCGCTCCGGCCAGGCGCTCGACCAGCACCTCGTAGGCGAACTCGGCCTCCGCCCGGGCCCGCGCCGCCACGCCCATGCGGGCCCGCCGGTCGGGGTCGTCCAGCAGGGCGGCGAGGGCGGCGGTCACGGCGTCCACGTCCTCGGGGTCACCCACGACGAGACCGGTCTCGCCGTCGACCACGGCCTCGGCCGAGCCGCCGCTCTCCCCCGCCACCTGGGCGACGCCGGCAGCCGCCGCCTCGAGGAACACGATGCCGAACCCCTCCTGTTCGAGGCCGGCCCAACGGCTGCGGCAGAGCATGGCGAACACGTCGGCGCAACCGTAGAGGTCGGGCAGGTCCTCGTCGGGCACCCGTCCGAGCAGGCGCACCGGGGCCCCGGTGTCCGCCACGAGCCGGTCGAGGCGCCCCCGGTCCCGCCCGCTGCCGGCGATGGCCACCTGGAGGTCGGGGCGTCCGTCGGCGAGGCGGGCGGCGCTGCGGATGAGGACGTCCATGCCCTTGCGGGGCACGAGGCGGCTCAGGCTCACGACGAGGCGGCCCTCCTCGGGAAGGCCGAGTCGACGGCGGGCGGCGAGGCGCTTTTCGGCGTCGAGGGGCCGGAAGCGCTCGACGTCGACCCCCGGGGGCACGATGGTCGTGGGCAGCGGCCGACCGGCGGCGCGCTCGCCTTCGGCCGCCGGGTAGCCGCCCGCGGCGATGACGACCTCGGCGCCGCGCAGCACCCGGCGCAGGGCGAGGTGGCTGCCGGGCAGCCGGCCGGGGATGGTCACCTCAGCGCCGTGCAGGACGACGCCGTACGGGCGCGCCAGGTGGAGGCCGACGAGGCCGACCGGCAGGGCCGGGTCGAGCACCACGAGGTCGGCCCCGACCTCCGCGGCGAGCCGGTCGATGTGCCGCACGAGGAGGGGCTGGGGCAACAACACGGGCTCGCGGGTGCGCTCGACCCGGTAGGCCTGCCCGGCGTCCCACTCGGCGGCGCCGTCGTAGGGGGTGGTGAGCACGGTGGTGGACTCGGGCGGCAGCCGGCGCCAGAGCTCCCACAGGTAGGACTGGATGCCGCCGACCTTGGGCGGGAAGTCGTTGGTGACCAGCAGGTGGTGCCTCACCGACGGACCTCGACGGCGACGGGCGCGTGGCGGCGCCGGGCCGCGAGGCGGACGGCGGCCCAGGTGGCGTGCTCGCGGAGCAGGTCGTCGTCGCCGGCACGCACTCGGTCGATCGCCCGCCGAACGGCCGGGTGGTCGGGATCGGCGGTGTTGCCCAGGGCGAGCAGCGCGTTGCGGCGGAGGTACCGGGGGTCGCGGCCGGCGATGTACCAGCGCCCGTGGCGGGCGAGCAGGGTGGCGTCGTCGGCCTCGAGCAGGTCGAGGAGGTCCACGGTGGCGGTGCCGTCGAGGTCGACGTCGTCGCCCTGGAGGCGGTCGGCCCGACGGTTGGGCGGGCACACCTCCTGGCAGTCGTCACATCCGTAGATGCGGTCGCCGAGGGCCTCGCGGTGCTCGACCGGGAAGGTGCCGGGCGCCTGCACCAACCACGCCAGGCAGCGGCGGGCGTCGACCACGCCGTCGGCCACGATGGCGCCCGTGGGGCACCCGTCGAGGCAGCGGGTGCAGGAGCCGCAGCCGTCGGCGACCGGCGCCTCCGCCGGCGCCAGGGGGGCGTCGGTGACCACCGAGCCGAGCACGAACCAGCTGCCCCGCCCGGGGAGCAGGACGTTGGCGCTCTTGCCGTACCAGCCCAGACCGGCACGAACGGCGGCCTCGCGGTCCACGAGGGCGTTGTCATCGACCAGCACGCGCGTGCGCCAGCCCTCGCCCCGGAGGTGGGCGGCGATGGCGCCGAGCCCGTCGCGGAGGGCGGCGTAGTGGTCGTGGCGGGCGTAGCGGGCCACCCGCCCGGTGGGCCGCGGGCCCGGCAGGCCTGCGACCACCCCCGCCTCGTCGGCGTACGACCGGGCGCCGACCACGAGCGAGGTGGCCCCGGGGAGGGCCTGGCCGGGGTCGGTGGAGCGCTCGGGCCGGCGGTAGGTGAAGGCCATGTCGGCGGCGAGGCCCTGCGCCTTGCGGGCCTCGAGGTCCCGGCGGGTGCGCTCGAACGGGACGGCGGCAGCCACGCCCACGGCATCCAGGCCCGCCGCCCGGCCCACCGCCGCGAGCGCGTCGATCACCCGATCAGATCAGCCCGTGCGGGGGATGTGGCGCAACTCGGGCACCAGGCCGGCGTCCTGGAGCAGGCGCACCGCCCGGACCTCGGCCACGTCGATCACCACCGCGTCGTCGGGCTCCCGGTTGATGAGGAAGGTGACGATGCAGTCGTCACACGTGGACGTGTGCTGCATCACGCAGTCGTCGCAATCGATTCGCACCGTGTTGTCCTCCATGGCCCCATCTTCCCCAGGGGGTGTGACACTCATGAACGACCGACGCGGCCATCATGAGGGCATGGCACCCGATCCCGAGGACGGCCCTCCGGAGCTCGTCGCCGTCGCCGACGGCGACGGCGAGCTCACCTGGCGCTTCGACCGGGACTTCCTCACCTCGCGCTGGACCTGCCTGTGGGGACGGGGGTGCCAGGGGATCCTCGAGGAGCCGGCCGAGGCGCTCGGACAAGGGTGCTGCTCGGTCGGCGCCGGCCTCGACGACGGCGACGAGGCCCGCACCATCGGCGCCCTCGCCACGATGCTGCCGGACGAGCTCTTCGAGCACCACCGGGAGGCCGCGACCGGCGGCATCTACCGCGACGAGGAGCGCGACCACACCCGGGTGGTCGACGGCGCCTGTATCTTCCTCAACGGACCGGGGTTCCCCGGTGGCGCCGGCTGCGCGCTCCACCTGGCCGCGGTGGCCGAGGGCGAGCCCGTGACCGAGTGGAAGCCCTCGGTGTGCTGGCAGCTGCCGCTGCGCATCGACTGGGCCGACGCACCCGACGGCACCGAGGTGGCCACCGTGCGCCGTTGGACGCGCGCCGACTGGGGCGACGAGGGCGACACCATGGCGTGGTGCTGCACCGAGGCACGCGAAGCCCCGGAGGCCTTCGGCGGCGACCGGCCCGTGGTCGAGTCCCTGGCCGAGGAGCTCGAGGCCCTCGTCGGCACCGAGGTCTACGTGGCGCTCCGGTCGCGCCTCAGTCGCTGACGGGGCGCACCGACGCGCTGGTGCCGCACCAGCGGCAGGCGACGTCCTCGATCACCTCGTCGAGGACCTGCTCCTCTTCGATGTCGAGCTCGCCCCCCACCGTGTAGTGGTGGAACGCCTTGGTGCGCCGGGTGCTGGTGACGTCGAAGCGGGTGAGGTTGCCGCAGGAGTCGCAGCGGTACCGCTGCGGGGAAGCATCGTCGTCGGCCACGGGTGGGCAGCATAGGGCCACTTGCGCAACGAACATCTGTTCGCTTCACTGTGTCGATGCAACGTACGTTCGATGACCTGGGGACGCCGCTCATCGACGTCACGTTCTGCGTGATCGACCTCGAGACCACGGGCGGTCTGGCCGAGGACGTCGGCATCACCGAGATCGGCGCGGTGAAGCTGCGGGGCGGCGAGTGCCTCGGCACCTTCCAGACCATGGTGAACCCGGGACAGGCCATTCCCCCCACCATCACGATGCTCACCGGCATCACGCAGGCCATGGTCCTGCCGGCCCCTCGCATCGAATCGGTGTTGCCGACGCTGCTCAAGTTCATCGGCGACGCCGTCATCGTGGGCCACAACGTCTCGTACGACCTCCGCTTCCTGCGGGCGGCCACGGATCGGGGCCGGCGCCCGCCGCTCGCCAACGCCGTCGTCGACACCTGCCGTCTGGCGCGTCGCCTGCTGTCCGACGAGGTGCCCAACCACAAGCTCGGGACGCTGGCCGACCGCCTCCGCCTCCCCCACCAACCGTCGCACCGCGCCCTCGAGGACGCCCTCGCCACCGGGGACCTCCTGCACGTCCTGCTCGAGCGGGCGGGGCGCCTCGGGGTCTCGGGTCTCGACGACCTGCTCGCCCTGCCGAAGCTGGCCGCCCACCCGCAGGTGGGCAAGCTCGCCCTCACCAACCGGCTCCCGCGTGCCGCCGGCGTCTACGTGTTCAAGGACCGGCGCGGCCAGCCCCTCTACGTGGGCAAGGCCACCAACCTGCGCACCCGCGTGCGCTCGTACTTCTCGGGCGAGCGACGCCGGAAGGTGGCACAGCTCCTGCGCGAGACCGAGCGCATCGACCACGTGGTGTGCCCCGGCCCCCTCGAGGCCGAGATCCTCGAGGTCCGCCTCATCCACGAGCTGCTCCCCCGCTTCAACCGCCAGGGCACCCGCTGGCAGTCGTACACGTACGTGAAGCTCACGTGCAACGAACGCTTCCCCCGCCTGTCGGTGGTGCGCAACACACCGGCCGACGGCGGCCTCTACCTCGGGCCGCTCTCGTCCACCCGGTACGCCCGCCTCGTGGTCGAGGCCATCGAGTCGGTGGTGCCCCTGCGGCGGTGCTCCACCCGGATCGGGGGGTCCGTGCGCCTCGACCGGGCGCCCGTGCGTGAGGCCCCGTGCACCGCAGCGCAGCTCGGGGTGAGCACGTGTCCCTGCTCGGGAGCCACCTCCGAGGCCGAGTACACGGCCATCGTGGACCGCCTCGTCCACGCCCTCGCCCACGACCCCGCGTCGCTGCTCGATCCATTGGCCGAGAAGATGGCCACGCTGGCGCTGGCCGAGCGCTACGAGGAGGCCGCCGACGTGCGTGACCGGGCGGCGGCGCTGGCCAAGGCGCTCGCCCGCCAGCGCCGCCTGGACGCCCTGCGCCGCTCGGGCCGGGTCCACGTCGAGCTTCCCGGCACCGGTGGCCTGGAGCTGGCCCACGGGCGCTTCGTGCGCTCCTGGGCCGACGCCGCCGAGGACGGTCCGGGCGCCACCCTCGAGCTCCCCTTCCCGATCCCCACGGCGGCGCCAACGGGCGAGGACGCCGCCGGGGTGGTCTCCCCCGGGCCGGGCCTCGCCCTCGGTGAGCCGCTCCCCCGCGAGGTCGCCGATGAGTTGCTGTGCGTGGCCCGCTGGCTCGACGCCAAGGCCGGCCGCCTCCGCCTCGTCCACTGCGGCGAGGGACTGAGCTCGGCGCTTCCGGTGCTCCCCACCTACGAGCCCGCCCGCGGCTGAGCGGCGCGCGCCCGCCGCGGTCGCGCCGGGCCGTGCGGCCCGTATCCTGGCAAGGTGCTGCGGATCCTCGTGATCATCACGCTCGTGTACCTCGGCTTCGTCGCCGTGATGGCGGGCTCGGTGGCGGCCCTGCTCTGGAGCCTGCGCCGCCGCAACCGCGTGTCGGCCACCACCAAGACGCCGGCGCCCGTCACCTGGCTGGTGTCGCCGCGTGCCCCGGCCCGCATGCACCGGCGCCTGCGCAACGCCCTCACCTCGGCCCGGGTCGCCTATGCCCCCGCCGTCGGGGAGGCCCATCCCCAGCTCCCGGACCTCGCGCTCACCCTCGAGCGCGAAGCCGTCCTCACCGACGAGCTCCTCGTGGCCGCCAGCACCACGCCGCGGCCGCACCGCCGCCGGTCCCTCCAGCCCCTCCAGGCGCAGGTCACCGAGATCGAGCGCCTCGCCCACCAGATCGCCCACACCGCGCGCCGCGCTGGCCCGAGCGCCGTCCCCCAGGCGGCCGACGGGCTGCGCGACGTGGCCGAGCAGCTCGAGGCCCTGCGGGCCGCACAGGCCGAAGTCGAGGCCGTCGAGCGCCTGGCCCAGGGTCGACCCGAGCTGCCCCAGACCCCGGTGATGCCGTCGGCGCTCCCGCCGCAGCCCACCGCACCGGCCTTCCCGCCGCCGGCGCCGCCCCTCCCCCTCCGCTAGCGCCGCCGCGCCGGGCAGGTGGAGGCGAGGCCCTCCGGATTCCGGAGGCGGTCGCCTCCAGCGTCACGCAGCCGGCGGGACCCGCTCAGGAGAAGGTGCTGAGGCGCTCGAGAACGCCGGCGGCGCGCCCGTCGTCGATCGACGCCTGCGCCGCCTCGACCCCGGCGGCCAGGTCGTCCACCCGCCCGCCGGCGACCAGGCCGGCCGCGGCGTTGAGCACCACGATGTCGCGGTGGGGGCCGGAGTCGCCCTCGAGCACCCGGCGGGCGGCGGCGGCGTTCACCGTGGCATCGCCGCCGACGAGGTCGCGGGGCTCGGCGCGGGCGAGGCCGTACGCGGTGGCGTCGATCTCGTGCGTGCGCACCTCGCCGTCGACCCACTCGATGAGCGTCGATGTGGTCGTGGTGGTGAGCTCGTCCAGCCCGTCGTGCCCGTAGACCACGAGCGGTCGAACGGACCCGTTGGCCACCAGCACCCGGAGCATGCGCTCGGCCATCCGGGGATCGGAGACGCCGACGACCTGGCGGCGGACGCGGGCGGGGTTGGCCATCGGCCCGAGGAAGTTGAACGCGGTGCGCACACCCAACTCCTTGCGGGTGGGACCGGCGTGGCGCAGCGCAGCATGGAAGCGCTGGGCGAAGCAGAAGCCCATGCCGACGTCGGTGACCGCCCGACCCACGGCATCGGGGTCGAGGTCGATGGGCACGCCGAGGGCCTCGTAGACGTCGGCCGAGCCGCACTGCGATGAGGCAGCCCGGTTGCCGTGCTTGCACACGGGCACCCCTGCGCCCGCCACCACGAAGGCCGCGATGCTCGAGATGTTGACCGTTCCGCTGCGATCACCGCCGGTGCCGCAGGTGTCGATGGCCTCGACCGACGGGTCGAGGGTGACAGGGTCGGCGGCCTCGACCATCGCCTGGAGCAGGCCGGTGAGCTCGTCCACCGTCTCGCCCTTCATGCGAAGGGCGATGGCGAAGCCGGCGATCTGGGCCGATGTGGCCTCGCCGGCGAGGATCTCCGCCATCGCGTCGTGGGCGACACCCGCGTCGAGGTCCTCCTGCTCGGTGAGCGCGCCGAGGACCGTTGCCCAGTTCACGGCGGCGAGCCTAGGGGCTAGGAGGCGCGGCGACGCTGGCGAATGATGCGGCGGCGTTCCTTCTCCGTGGCGCCGCCCCACACCCCATCGCGCTCGCGCGAACCGAGAGCGTGCTCGAGGCACGCCTTCTGCACGGAGCACGCGCCGCACACGGCCTTGGCCCGATCGGCCTCCTCGTCCGTGGCCGGGTAGAAGATCTCTGGATCGAGCCCCCGGCACGCGCCTTGGTTGTGCCACGCGTGGTTCATGGCCGGAGATTGGCACCGCCACCGGCGCATTCGCAAACCGGCGGTGTCCGAGATGGCGACACTGCCGGACACCTGTCCGATCTCCGATCCACGGAGGGCCCGATCGGCTCGGCCTCTCCGGTGAGCGGTCAGCGAGAGGCGAGGTCCTCGGCCAGCGAGGCCCTGGTCTCCTCACCGAGCGCGACCTCATGGTGGTACTCGGGGTGGATCGACACCAGCGTGGCCGGCCCCTCACGGAAGCGACGGGCCTGGTCGGCGTCGAGGGCGAAGCGGATGTAGTGGACCGACGCCGTGATCTCCTCCCGGGTGAGCTGGGCCTCGTGCGCCGCCTCGGGGATGCAGGAGATGTGCTCGGCGTCGGGGCCGTCGCCGAGGCGCAGCTCGACGGCCCGCTCGATGCCCACCAGCTTGGGCAGCCAGGCCATGAGCTCCTCTTTCGAGGTGAGCTCGATGAACAGCGTGGCCGAGAGGTGCCCCTCGTCGGGCAGCAGCGGGTTGTAGGCGGCCAGCTCGGCCTCGATGGCCTCGTCGCTGATCAGCTTCTCGATGCGCGCCATCTCCTGGATCTGGAAGCGGATGGTGTCGCGGTTCTCGAAGACCAGAGTCAGGAACGGGCCCAGGCCGACCCGCCGGCGCCTCTTCAGCGCGATGACGTGGGTGCGGAACGCCTCGCGCTCACGCTCGTAGGCGCGGAGGTCGGCGATGTCGTCCAGCGTGAGCTCGGTCACGTGCGGGTCTCCTCGGGGATGCCGTAGGCCCGGGCCAGGAACTGGACGGGATGGCTCGGATGTCTTCCGGTCTCTTGCACGATGGCGCCGTTGGCGAGGTGGCAGTCGCCGGCGACGGCGTCGTTGTCGGCCTTCTCGACGGCGTTCGCCATCTTGCGGGCCACGCCGCGGGAGGCCTCGAAGTTCTCCTGGCGGTAGCCCCACGTTCCGTCGATGCCCGAGCACTCGCTCACCACCGTGATCTTCGTGCCGGTGAGCTTCAGCAGGTCGCGGCTCTTGAGGCCGATGTTCTGCGCCCGCAGATGGCAGGGGGCGTGGTAGGTCACGGCCTCGGGGACCTCGCCGGTGAACTCGGTGTCCAGCGGAGGCGACCCCTCGTCCTTGTGGAGTCCCATGAGGTACTCGGCGGCGTCCTGGGTGCGCGAGGCCACGAGCTCGGCGTCGGGGCCGCCGATGTAGTCGACGTAGTCGTTCTTCAGGACGTAGCTACAGGTGGGCTGCGGCACCACGACCGTTGCGTCTGGGCCCGCGGCGCGCAGCGCCCCGGCCAGCACCGAGACGTTCTTTCGACCCTGCTCGACGAAGCGATCGACGTCGCCGGCGTGGAGCCACGGGGCTCCACAGCACACCTCACCCTCGGGCAGCTCGCAGGCCACCCCGTTGCGCTCGCACACCTTGACGAGGTCCTGACCGACGCCGGGCGCCTGGTACTCGACGATGCAGGTGGGGAAGAGGACGGCGGTGCCCGTGCGCTCGGCGGCCCCGGCCCCTGGCGCCGTCGTGGCGCCCGCGGCGCGGCGCTTGGTGAACCAGGTGCTGAAGCGCTGGCGTGCATAGGGCGGCAGCATCCGTTGGGCGGCGATGCCGACCGTCTTCTCCATCAGCTTGCGCGTGGCCGAGCCCGGGGTGCCGATGGCCTTGTTGGCCAGCGGAGCCAGCGCGGTGTTGGCCTTGCCGGCGAGGTCGGTGCGGCCGAGGGCCTGCGTGGTGAGCTTGGCCTTCAGCGACTGCTTCTCGTTGCGGTGGCGCACCTGCTCGGCCCGGAGCATCAGGCGGGGGAAGTCGAGCTCCCACTCGCTCTGGCCGGGGATGTAGGGGCAGATGACGTAGCAGAGCTTGCAGTTGAAGCACTCGTCGACCACCCGGTCCTGCTGGGCCGGGGTCATTCGGGCGGCGTCCTGATCGTCGAACTCGTCGACCATCTCGAACAGCGACGGGAACGCCGGGCACAGCTTGAAGCACATCCGACAGCCGTGACACAGGTCGAAGACCCGCGTCATCTCCCCCCGGAGATCGGTCTCGTCCCAGTAGGCGGGGTCCTGGGGGTCGTAGGTGATGGTCACGAGGTGTGGGTCTCCCTCAGAGGGGGCGGATGCGTGCGGATCGGCAACGGTGCCCGCCCCGGCAACCGGGCCCGCAGGAGCGGGAGGTCACCGGGGCGGGCCGTCAGCAGGCGGAACTGCTCAGGACAACCGGTTCAGGAAAGGGCCTCGAGCCCCTGGGTGAAGCGACCGGCGTGGCTCTTCTCGGCGCGGGCGAGGGTCTCGAGCCACTCGCCGACCTCCTCGAAGCCCTCGTCGCGCGCGGTCCGGGCGAAGCCGGGGTACATCTCGGTGTACTCGTAGGTCTCGCCCTCGATGGCGGACTTCAGATTGTCCTCGGTGGAGCCGACCGGGACGTCGGTGACGGGGTCACCGACCTCGGCGAGGAAGTCGAAGTGGCCGAACGCGTGACCGGTCTCACCCTCGGCGACCGAGCGGAACAGCGCCGCCACGTCGGGGTAGCCCTCGACGTCCGCCTTCTGGGCGAAGTAGAGGTAGCGCCGGTTCGCCTGGCTCTCGCCGGCGAAGGCCTCCTTCAGGTTGTCGTGGGTCTTGGTGCCTTTCAGATCAGCCATGGGCTGCTTGCTCCTTGTGGTTGTGCTGCTTCTTGGATTGGTTGGGATGCGAACGATCCGCCGCCCGGCAGGTATCGCAGCGCCCCCGGAAGACGATCTCGGTGCTCGATGCCACGAAACCGGCGTCCTCGGGGACCCGCACCTCGGGGAAGTCGACGTGGAGGTCGCTCACCCGGCCGCAGGACTCGCACACGAGGTGGTGATGAGGCGCGACGGTCGGATCGAATCGAGACGAGCCGCTGCCGAGGGTGAGCTGCTGGAGCTCGCCCATCGCCGCGAGGTCGTTGAGGGCCTGGTAGACGGTGCGGAGCGAGATGGTCGGCATCTCTTGGCGCACCTCGTCGTACACGGACTCAGCAGTGGGGTGTTGGCGGCTCTCGTGCAGGGCGCGGAAGATGCACTGGCGCTGAGGGGTGACCTTGAGGCCACGCTCCCGGAACAAACCGGTGAGCTCGTCGGGCGTCTTCACGGACCGACACCTTACTGTATGGATTGCTAATCAACAAATCTTGTTGATTGGGGTCCCCCGCGCGCCTGACGAGACATCCGCGTGGGACCCGATCCGACAGCCCCGAAGGGTGCCTCCCTAGTATGAGCAGCGTATGAGCGGACCCGTTCCCTTCGACCGATCCGACGCGCTGGAGCGGCTTGGCACCACAGAGTTCGACGTACTCGTCGTGGGGGCGGGCGTGACCGGGGCCGGCGTGGCCCTCGACGCCGCCTCTCGGGGACTGCGCACCGCGCTGATCGAACGCGACGACTTCGCGTCGGGTACCTCCTCGAAGTCCTCGAAGCTGGTGCACGGAGGCCTGCGCTACCTTCAACAGGGCGACGTCCGCCTCGTGTACCAGGCCCTGCGCGAGCGCCAGATCCTGCGCCACAACGCACCTCACCTGGTCAAGATCCTGCCCTTCCTGATCCCGATCTTCTCGAAGGACGGCCTCATCAACAAGAAGCTGGCCCGAGCCATGGGCTCGGCCATGTGGATGTACGACCTCACGGGCGGCGCCCGCATCGGCAAGCTCCACAAGCGGCTTTCGGTGGACGAGGCCGTGGCCCACATGCCCACGCTCCCCCGGGGTCGCCTCGCCGGGGCGTACCTCTACTACGACGCCCAGGCCGACGACGCTCGCCTCACCCTCACCCTCGCCCGAACCGCGTCGGTCGACCACGGCGCGGTCGTCGCCAACGGTGTCGCCCTCGTGGGCATCGACAAGGACGCAGCCGGCAAGGTGTCCGGCGCGACCGTGCGCGCCGTCGAGGGAGGCGCCGACGTGCACGTCTCGTGCGCAGCCGTGGTCAACGCCGCCGGCGTCTGGTCCGACGACGTGCGCGCCCTCGACGAGGGCGCGCACCCGCACTCGATCCGCCCCGCCAAGGGCATCCACATCACCGTCCCGTGGTCGCTGGTGCGCAACGACATTGCCGCGGTCATCCCCGTCCCGAAGGACAAGCGCTCGGTCTTCGTGGTGCCCTGGGGCGACCTCACCTACATCGGCACCACCGACACCGACTACGACGGCCCCATCGACGACCCGCAGTGCACCCCAGAGGACGTCGACTACCTGCTCGGCGCCATCAACGGCGCCATCGAGGGCCACCTCACGACGCGCGACATCGTGGGCACCTGGGCGGGCCTTCGGCCTCTGGTCAAGGACGCCACCAGCAACCGCACCGCCGACCTGTCCCGGCGGCACAAGGTCACCCCCTCCCCCTCCGGGGTGGTGACGATCACCGGCGGGAAGCTCACCACGTACCGGGAGATGGCCGCCGACACGGTCGACGAGGTGGTCGAGCTGCTCGGACCCCTGGACCACCCGGTCTCCAGGCGCAGCCTCACCAAGAAGCTTCGGCTCCGGGGAGCCAAGGGCTTCGAGGACGAGGCCGGGCGAGATGCCCACCTTGCCGAGCGCTACGGCGGCGAGGCCGGCGAGGTGCGCGCCCTCGTGGCCGACGACCCGTCGCTCGGGGAAGCGCTGGTGCCCGGGTTGCCCTACCTCCGTGCCGAAGCCGTCTACGCCGCCCGCCACGAGATGGTCCGCACCCTCGACGACGTCCTCACCCGCCGCACCCGGGCCCGCTTGCTCGCCCGGGACGCCACGGCCGACGCGGCGCCGGCGGTTGCCGCCCTGCTCGCTCCTGAGCTCGGTTGGGACGAGGCCGAGCAGCAGCGCCAGGTGCACGAGTTCCAGGTCGCCGTCGCCCACGAGCGCGACGCCGCCGACCTCCCGCTCTCCGCACCCGAGGTGGCCCACGGTGGCTGACGAACCCCTCGGCCCGGCCGCCCCCACGCCACCCATCGCACTGGCGGGTGGCGCCGCCGCCGTCACCGACCACCTCGCCGGGCGGCGAGTCGACGTCCCCGACGCCCTCGTCGAGCGCCTGCGGTCGATCTGCCCGGTCGATCTCGACGCCGGTGCACTGGGCGAGGCCAGCCGCGACTGGTGGCCCCTGGCCATGACGTGGGCCCTCGAGGGGCAGGTGGGCGCCCGAGCCGGCCTGATCGCCCGTCCCACCACGACCGGGCAGGTGGCGGACGCCCTCCGCGCCTGCAACGAGGCCAGGGTGCCCGTCACCGCCGCCGCCGGCCGCAGCGGGGTCTGTGGCGGCTCGGTCCCCGTCCACGGCGGCGTGGTGCTCGACCTGTGCGGCCTCGCCGGCATCGTCTCGGTCGACGACGACTCGTTGCTGCTCGACGTCCTGCCCGGCACCTTCGGTGACCACCTCGAGGCGCAGCTACGGGCCGACCACGGCCTCACCCTCGGCCACTGGCCCCAGTCGATCACCCTGTCCACCGTCGGCGGCTGGCTGGCCTGTCGCTCCGCCGGCCAGCTCTCGAACCGCTACGGCAAGATCGAGGACATGGTCGTGGGCCTCGACGTCGTGCTCGCCGACGGCCGCACCATCCGCACCGGCGGCGCGCCTCGGGCGGCGGTCGGCCCGGACCTCAACCAGCTCTTCGTCGGCTCCGAGGGCACCCTCGGGATCATCGTGGGCAGCCGCCTGCGCCTCCACCCCGCCCCCACGCACGAGCGCCGCGGCGCCTGGGGCTTCCCCTCCTTCGCCGCCGGCCTCGAGGCCTGCCGGCGCATCCTGCGCCGGGGCGGTCGCCCCGCGGTCCTCCGCCTCTACGACACCGTCGAGTCCGACCGGAACTTCCAGACCGGCGACGGCCACCACGTGGTGCTGGCCCTCGACGAGGGCGAGGCCGCGGTGGTCGACGGCTCGTGGGCCATCGTGGCCGAGGAGTGCGCCGCCGCCGATCCGCTGGACGAGGCCCTCGTCGAGACCTGGATGGGCCACCGCAACGACGTGTCCGCCCTCGAGAAGCTGATCTCGGGCGGACTCGTGGTCGACACCATGGAGATCAGCGGGCCGTGGGCCGCGCTGCCGGGCATCTACGACGCCGCCATCGCCGCGATCAAGGGGGTCGACGGTGCCCTGGCCGCCAGCGCCCACCAGTCCCACGCCTACACCGACGGCGCCTGCCTCTACTTCACCTTCGCGGGCAAGCCCGCCCCCGAGGCGAAGGACGCGTTCTACCGGGCCGTGTGGGACGCGGGCACCCATGCCGTGCTCGACCACGGCGGCGCCCTGAGCCATCACCACGGGGTGGGTCTCAACCGGGCCCGCTTCGTGCGCGACGCGCTGGGCCCCGCCTTCGACGTCCTGGTCGACCTCAAGGGCACCCTCGACCCGAACGGCATCCTCAACCCGGGCAAGCTCGGGCTCCCGAGCCCCTTCGGCGAGGTCGGCACCTGGTGACGACCAGCTCCCGCCGGTGAGCCGACTCGACCCCCGCGCCGTCGTCGTCGGCGCCGTGGTGTCGCTCGTCATCGCGCTGCCGCCCGCGGTCCTGGCGCAGGTCCAGTCCGACCGCGACGCCCTCGACGGCTCCAACTGGGTGCTGGTGCTCTTCGCTGTCGTCCTCGTCGCCTTCGGGGCCGGTGGCTACGTCGCGGCCAAGCGCACGCGAGGCGAGCCCCTGGTCACCGGCGCGCTGGCGGCGGTCACCGCCTTCGTGGTCGTGCAGGGCTACGGCGTCGTCCGCCGCCTCGCTGACGGGGACGAGATCCGCTGGTTCGGCATCCTCTTCGCCGCGCTGCTGGCCGCGAGCTGCGGCACGGTGGGCGCCATCGTGGCGGCGGCGCGCGGCCACAGTGAGCCGTGACATCGTGGAGGCCATGAAGGAGCGCCGGCCGTGAGCATCCTGGTCATCGACGTGGGCACCAGCGGGGTGCGCGCCGCGGTGGTCCGCCAGGACGCCACCATCAGCTTCGAGCTCCACCGGGAGGTCCTGCCCGACTCTCCCGCGCCCGGCCTCGTCGAGTTCGACGCCGCCGCGATGGCCACCGCCGCCCTGGACGTGGCGCGGACGGTGCTCACCGACCACGGGCCCGTCGACGGCGTCGGCATCGCCAACCAGCGGGGCTCCACCGTGGTGTGGGACCGCGCCACCGGCGAGCCCATCGGTCCGGGTCTCGGCTGGCAGGACCTGCGCACCGTCGGCGAGTGCCTCGTGCTCGGCGCCGAGGGCATCCGCATGGCGCCCAACGTCTCCGCCACCAAGGTGGCCTGGCTGCTCGACCAGTTCGACCCCGACCGCGACCGGGACCTGTGCTTCGGCACGGTCGACAGCTGGATCGCCTGGAACCTGACGAAGGGCGACCTCCACGTCACCGACATGAGCAACGCGGGCGTCTCGGGACTGGTCGACCTCGCCGGCACGCCGACGTGGTCCGAGCGGGTGCTGGAGCGCCTGCGCATCCCGGCCTCGATACTGCCCCGCATCGTCGACTCGACGGGCGTGGTCGGCGAGGCCAGCGCCCTGCCCGGCGCCCCGCCCATCGCCGGCATCGCCGGGGACCAGCAGTCATCGCTCATCGGCCAGGGTTGCGTGCAACGGGGCCTCGCCAAGATCACCTTCGGCACCGGCGGCATGCTCGACCTCTGCCTCGGCCCCGACCGGCCCAGCTTCGACGTGCGGGGCGAGGGCGGCACCTTCCCCATCGTCGGGTGGCGCGAGGCCGGTGAGCTGGTGTGGGGCCTCGAAGCCATCATGTTGTCGGCGGGCACCAACGTGGAGTGGCTCCGCGACGACCTCGGCATCATCGCCACCGCGGCCGAGTCGCACGACGTCGCCAGCCAGGTCGACTCGACCGACGGCGTGGTCTACGTGCCCGCCCTGCTCGGGCTCGGCACCCCGACGTGGGACTACGGCGCCCGGGGGGCCCTGCTCGGGATCACCCGCGGCACCAGCCGGCCCCACGTGGTGCGGGCGGTGCTCGAAGGCGTGGCCCAGCGTGGCGCCGACCTGGTCGAGGCCGCCGAGGCCGACGGCGGCCTCGCCATCCCCGTCCTGCGCGTCGACGGGGGGATGAGCGCCAACCCGACCTTCATCCAGGCCGTGGCCGACGCCACCGGCCGCCCCGTCGAGGTGTCGCCGGCCCTCGAGGCCACCACGCTGGGCGCCGCCTTCCTCGCCGGCCTCGCCACCGGCGCCTGGGCGGGTTGGGACGACGTGGCGGCCGCGTGGCAGCCCCGGGCGACCGTCGAGCCGGGTCGGACCTGCGACCGCGACCGCTGGCGCGACGCCGTGTCCCGCGCTGCCGGATGGCACACGGACCTCAGCGCCCTCGACTTCTGAGGTCACCCGGCGGGACTTCTGAAGAAAGATGTGTGCCGCGGCAACGATCGCGTCGATACCTAGGGGACGCTCCGACCAGAGAGGGACCACCCCATGCCAACGCCCGCTTCGAAGTCCTCGCTCACCAAGGCCGGTCGCCTCGCCGCCGGGCTGCTGCTGACCGCCGTGGCCGGCATGGGCTACCTGTCCACGGCGGCCAGCGCGTCCGGTCGTGACCGCGACGGCGACGGCATGCCCAACCGCTGGGAGGTCGACCACGGTCTCAACGCCAACCGGGCGAACGCCCGCGGCGACAAGGACGAAGACGGCCTGCGCAACCTCGGCGAGTTCCGCCACCACACCGATCCCGCCGATGTCGACAGTGACGACGACGGCACCGACGACGCGGACGAGATCCGCCACACCGGCACCGACCCCGCCGACGCCGACAGCGATGACGACGGCACCCTCGACGGCAACGAGGACAGCGACGACGACGGCATCGACGACGAGGACGAGGACGACGCCGACGAGGTGTGCGCTGCGGCTCCCGATCCCGACCCGACGCCGACGGTGACCGCCGAGCACGGTGACCACCACTCCGACGATGGTGAGTGCGACGAGGACGACGACGACGACAGCGGCCCGGGTGGCGGCGACGACGACTGCACCGTGGAGGACACCGCGATCACCACGGTCGCCGAGTCCGGCGACGACTGCGGCGTCGACAACCCCGACGACGATGACTGCACCGTCGACGACGCCACCATGACCACCTTCGAGTCCCATAGCGCCGACGACTGCACCGCCGAGGTGCCTGCCTGAGGCACGCCACTCGCGATCGCTGGGGGACGCCCCTCCACCAGCGATCGAGTCCGGAGGCCACCGACCCACCCGACGGGTCGGTGGTCTCCGGCGCGTCTCGGGCCAGGGCTCAGAGTCCGACCGTGCCCCGCACCCTGGTCGTCGTCGCCCCACCCACCCAGATGGCGCCGGTCGGATCCTGCTCGACCTCGACGAGTCCGCGGCGCCCGAGGACGGTGCCCTGGCGCGAGCGGTACGGCGCGGTCAGGGAGCCGTCGCCGAGCAGCCACTGCGCCACCGAGGCGTTGAGGCTTCCCGTGACGGGGTCCTCCACCGTGTTGCCGTCCTGTGGGAAGAAGGCGCGTACCTCGATGGCCGCCTCGTCTCCTTGCGGCAGGCGTGCGAACACGGCGACATCGCGCTCCCCCGGTACCGCAGAGACGGCAAGCAGCTCCTCGAGCGATCCGAGCTCCAGCGCGATCCACTCCGGGCCGTTGTCGACCCATTCCGCCCGGAGCACCGAGGCCGGATCGAGTTGCAGCTGCCGGCAGGCATCGGCGAAGACGTCGGCCTCCACCGGCCCCGAACGCCGAAGCGGGGGCGCCTCGAAGGAGAAGTGCCCTCCGCAGGCGCTTCGGAGGGCCACCAGCCCCACGCCACACTCCTGGACCGGGGCCTCACCCTTCGCCTGCCCCCCCGCCTCGATCCACGCGTGGGCGCTGCCGAGCGTGGGGTGGCCGGCGAAGGGCAGCTCGACCGTGGGGGTGAAGATGCGCAGGAGGTAGTCCGCGTCGGGGTCGGCGGGAGCCAGGACGAAGGTGGTCTCCGAGAAGTTCGTCCAGTGCGCGAAGCGCTGCATCTCCTCGGTGCTCAGGCCGTCGGCGTCGAGCACCACGGCCACGGGGTTGCCCGAAAAGGGCCCCGTCTCGAAGACGTCCACCTCGAAGATCGGTCGCGACATCTCACGAGCGTGGCACGCCACGCTCGGGTCCACCGTGACGTTTCGGCGCACACCGGCGGTCAGTGCGACCATCCCGGTTCGGCCCCTCGGCCGCCCGGTCCTCGGCAGCCCCCGCCGCTCCGAGCGGCTCGGCGCTTCCCAGAACCTGAGCCTCGAGCCATGAGGGGTGGCACACTGGGACCGTGACGGTGAGTCGGCTGGATGGTCGCGGCCCGGCATCGACCGGGTCGAGGAAGGTCGGGGCTCCGTAGGGCAGGGTGCTCGCTAGCGGCGAGTCAGGGTGACCTGCAGGAAAGTGCCACAGAGAACAGACCGCCGATGGCCGGCCGCAAGGCCGGCACAGGTAAGGGTGAAACGGTGCGGTAAGAGCGCACCAGCGCCCGGGGTGACCCGGGCGGCTCGGCAAACCCCACCCGGAGCAAGGCCAAAGCGGGGACGACCGGCCCGGTCGATGTCCCCAGGTAGGCCGCACAGATGGATGACCATCCAACCGGATCCCCGCAAGGGCCCGGTGGACAGAACCCCGCCTACAGGCCGACTCACCGTCACACACAGGAACAGGCAGTGAGCGAGCGGGAGGGCACTCCGGTGCCCTTCCCCTCGACAACCTCACGAGAGGGCCTGTCCAGTGGCACAGTACGAAGCGGTTCAGCGAAACGCTGAGATGGCGAGGGACTACCTCGAATGGCAGAAGCGCCGTAACCGGCCACGAGAGACGATGTGCGCTTGTCCGCCAACGTCAACCGCACCGGCGACTCGACGCAGCTGGCCGACGCCCTCGCTGCTCTGGCCGACCCGCCGGCACCGCCGCAGACCCCCGCCATGACCGGCACCGGCCTGCTCGACGCCGGCCAGGTCGCTGCTCGAGGACGACGACCCCGACCTCGCCGCCGTCCTCGCCCACCTCACCCCGCCGACCGTCAGAACGCCGGGCCGTCATGGTTGGCCCAACGGTTCGCGGCTGCCCGCTGAGCATCGTCGGAGAATCAGAGGAGGGGGTTGTCCAGGTACTGCACCCGACCACACGGGTCGACCCCGATCTGTTCGATGCACACTCGAATGCGCACCCCCGCCAGGCCGTGACCAGGTGCTGTGGCATTCGAGAAGCTGCGCCCGAGAACACACGTCCATGTGATGCCCGGGACCGAGGTGTCGCTGGTGCACGAGCCTTCGGTCACGACCTTGTAGCGAGGGTCCCGTGACGTGTTCGCCACGTCCTGTTGCACCTCCGTGTAGCCAACCCCGTCGTTGCTGGGGCTGTGGTGGTAGACGCCCGTGCCGTTGACATCGAACCTTCGGTTCGCGCCGTAGAAGGTGACCAGACCGCTGATTTCGGCATGCCACCTGTTCGGGTTCCCGGCTGGGCCCTTATGAACGCTGAACGGAACGTCCTGGCTGGCCCCAGCAGGCAGGGTCGCCGCCCCAAGCGAGATCATCAACAACGCGACAACGACTACGACGCGCGTAAGTGAGCGCATGATGCCTCCTCAAATCGCTCTTCTACTGCCTGAGAACCCCTTGTACCTGTGCACTCGAGCGAGAACCAGAGCCGAAAGTCCTTAGGCTCCGACAGCGAACAAGTTGCTCGAATCGTCGGCTGAGAAGGGTTGTCCCACAACGGGCGCTAACGCGACCGGGTCGGATGTTCGTGACGGGTGTCGTGCAGCCTGTCCGGTGCCACGTCGAGCGCGCGGTGCAGGTCGGCGTGAGCCACACGCCCGGCGATCGGTCGGGCCACCACGAGACCACGGTTCGGGATCACACCAGCCCGCTCGAGGGACGCGCCGCGGTCTCGCTCAGCTGGTTGCCGTCTGACCTGGACCTCGACGGACCCAGGCCAAACGGCCATCGAGCCGACGAACACCCGCCGGCGCTTCAGCCCAGCAGCCCTACGCCACCGGGAGGTAGCGGTAGTTCAGGAAGAACGCGCTGTTGTTGACGAAGCCCTGGGGGTAGTACCCGTCGACTGCAATGCGATACGTCGTCCCCGCGACCGCCGGGAACGTCACCCGGCTGTTGAAGTACAGCGGGGAGTCGGGGCCGAAGTATCGGAAGGGGCTGGCATCGTCGTTCGACACGATCGGCGTCAGCGCGTTGACGGCGTTGCCCGTGTAGACGCCCAGCACGGTGTCGAAGTGGCTGTTGCACGTGTTGAACTCGGCCAGCCCACTGCGAGGCGCCCTCCACTGGTACCAGACCGACTGGCGGGCAGGGCGGGCGTGCGCCGGCTCACCCGCCTCCACGGTCGCGGTCCGGATGTCGCCCGCCACCGGCGAGATGCCGAAGACCGTCGGGTCGGGGCTCAACGTCACTGCGTTCACGAACAGGTCATTGCGTGGGGGGCCCAAAGTCCCAGGGAGCCGGTGCCGCACCCGCCGGCACACCCGCAGAAGGACCGACGAGGACGCCCCTGCTCGCGCCCTCCAGGAAGGTCGCGGACGCCGACGGGCCGGTGAGGTGGATGGGGTGGGTCTAGGGGGTCGAGGGACGCCGCGTACACAGTCGGGGGATGGCCACGCCTGCCGGCCTCCCGGGTGGCGGTCTACGGGCTCACCGTCGAGGCCTGGCGCCGCTGCGCCCCGAGCGGACGGTGGTGCGATGATGCCCGCCGTGCCGCACCGTCCGAGCTCGACGTTGCCCGATCCGCCCGCCAGGAGGCCCCATGCCCCGCATCACCCCGAACCTGTGGTTCGACAACCAGGCCCTCGAGGCCGCCGAGTTCTACGTCTCGGTCTTCCCCAACTCCGCAGTCGGTGAGATCACCTACTACATCGAGGGCTCGCCGGGGCCGGCCGGCGAGATCCAGACCGTGAACTTCACCCTCGACGGCCAGCCCTTCACCGCGATCAACGGGGGCCCGCAGTTCACCTTCAGCGAGGCCGTGTCGCTGCTCATCGACTGCGCCGACCAGGCCGAGCTCGACCACTACTGGGACCAGCTCACCGACGGCGGCGAACCCGTGCAGTGCGGATGGCTCCGCGACCGCTACGGACTCTCCTGGCAGGTCGTGCCCCAGGGGTGGGAGGCGCTGATGAACGACCCCGACCCGGACCGAGTGGCGCGCGCCACCGCCGCCATGTTGGGCATGGTGAAGCTCGACATCGCTGCGCTCGAAGCCGCCGCCGACGGCCGATAGCACGGGGTCGCGCGTCCGTCACCCACGAAATGGGGCGCGCTCGTCGAGACCAGGAGTGCCGCGTGGCGGGACGGATCACCGCAAGGGACCAGGTCCCCGAAGGTGGACCTCGTTCAGTCGGGCAGCATCGGGACCGACCAGCCCTGGTGACGCCCGATCTGAACGGCACGCGTGACGGCATCCGTGCCGAAGCGCTCCTGGAGCTCGTCCACGGCGGCGTCGAGGGCACTGGCCCGCCGGCCCCGCCACGGCAGGGCGAGCTGCACCGGACGGTCGTCGGCCAGGTTGGCCACGGCCACCCCGACCAGGGTGATGCCCCGCTCGGCGATGAGTGGCCGGGCGTCGTCGAGCAGCGCGTGCGCCGCTTCGAGAATGGCGGTGGTCTCGGCGGTGGGCTGGGCCAGCGTGTGCGAGCGGGTGGCGCGACTGAAGTCCCCGAAGCGCAGCCGGAGCACCACGGTCCGCCCGATCCGCTCCGCCCGGCGCAGGCGGCGAGTGACACGGTCGACGAGGCCGATGAGCACGGCCTCGACCTCTTCGGGCGGGCGGGGCCGGCTGCCGAGCGCCCGCTGCGAGCCGATCGAGCCGCGCCGGCGTCCCGTCTCGACGCGCCGTGGATCGCGGTTGTGGGCCAAGGCGTGCAGGTGGTGGCCCGCAGCGGGGCCGACGATGGCCACCAGGTCCTCCTCGGCCAGCGCCGCGACCTCGGCGACCGTCCGGATGCCCCGGCCGCGCAGCTTCTCCCCCGTCACGGGGCCGACGCCCCACAGACGCTCCACCGCCAGCGGGTGGAGGAAGGCGAGCTCGCCGTCGGGGGGCACCAGCAGGAGGCCGTCGGGCTTCGACACCGCGCTGGCGACCTTGGCCAGGAACTTGGTGCGGGCGATCCCCACGGAGATGGGGAGCCCCACCTCCTCCGCGACGGTGCGGCGGAGGGTGACCGCGATCTGCCAGGGGGTGCCGACCAGCCGACCGAGCCCGCCCACGTCGAGGAAGGCCTCGTCGATCGACAACCCCTCGACCAGCGGGGTGGTGCGGTCGAAGATGGCGAACACCGCCCGGCTCGCCTCGGTGTAGGCGTGCATCCGGGGCGGGACGACGATCAAGCGGGGGCACAGCCGACGGGCCTGGGCGCCCCCCATGGGCGTGCGCACCCCGAAGGCCTTCGCTTCGTAGCTGGCGGCGAGGACGACCCCAACCCCGACCGCGACCGGTCGCCCACGCAGCCGGGGGTCGTCACGCTGCTCGACGGACGCGTAGAACGAGTCGAGGTCGGCGTGCAGGATGGACGCCTCGGCTCGGGGCACGAACACATGTTCGCACAACGGTGTCACCGAGGCAGCCCACCTCCCGCCTTGATCAAGCCGGGGTGATCACTCCGTAGTGACCGTCGTAACGGCGATAGACCACGCTCCCCCGCTCCGTGGTCGGGTCCACGTGGAACACGAACGGCAGGACGTCGACGTTGAGCTGCACCGCGGCCTCCTCGACCGTGCACCGTGGCGTGCCGCGGTGGCTCATCCGCACCGGCACCACCGTGTCGGTGGAGATTGCGTCCTCCCGGCCCGAAGCGTCGATGAGCTCGAGGCCCTGATCCTCCCCGTAGAAGACCACTGCATCGGCACCCGTGGCGAGGTTGGCGAACAGCAGGAAGTCGTGGCCGAGCAGATCCAGGGTGTCAGCGGCCTCGTCGCAGGTCATCTCCCCCATGGTGAAGCTCTTGCGACGGACCAGCCGGCGATCGTCAGCGGGCCGGTCGTAGTACTCGGGCCGTTGAACGGGAGCGTCGCCGTGGCGCCACTCGTGGCCCTCCTGGCCGTGCATGCGGCGAGCCCTGTCCGTGCCCCGCCGACGGTGACGCTCGAGGCGCCTGGCCAAGCGGTCCTCGAGCAGGTCGACCGCCTCGGGAAGGCCGTGGGCGGCGACGTGGGCTCGCACCGGATCGCCGTTGACGACGAGCACCGCCTCAGCCGTGGCGGGACGATCCCGTGCGGGGTTCGGCTCGAAGGTCAGGCGGATCTCACCGAAGAGGACGGGCGAACGCTCATGGCTCACGAGGTGCTGCAGCTTGCCGGTGGCGTAGTCGACCACGTACGCCGGGACTCCCTCGCCGGCGGAGACGTTCAGCTGGACCTGCTCGTTCGGGGTGGTGGTGTCGCTCACGTCAGTCATCGCTCCTCTTCTACTTCGTCGCGGGCCGCGTCTCGTGCGACCTGCTCCTCGTCCTCGCTCCACTCGGCCCGCCGCTGCTCGAGGACGGCGAGCTCGTCGGCCGAGAGCGCCTCGGGGTTCGGCCGAGACGGGTCGGTCAGGTGGAGGGCCCGTTGTTCGGGGCCGGGATCCACCGACTCGGGGGCCTCGTCGTCAGGAACCAGCTCCAGATGACGACCGGCCTCACGGGCAACCGACCGCTCGGCTGCGTGGGCGTCGTCGTCCACGAAATTGCCCGCAGGCACCACCAGGCTCAGCCGGTCGGCCTCCCACATGCCCTCGTGCTCTGTGCAGTACCGAGTGGCGGGCACGGCTTCGAGGCGTTCCGTGGGGATGTCGACGCCGCAGGTCTCGCAACGGCCGTAGCGGTCGGCAGCGAGGCGGTTCAGAGCGTCGCTCACGTCCACCAGGTCGCGCTCGACCTGGTGGCGGATGGACCGGTCCTTCTCGTTCTCGAACACGGAGCTGCCGTTGTCGGCCTGGGCTCCCTCATCGGGGGCTTCCCCGAGCCCCCGCTGCAGGGCGTGCAGACGCACCTGCTCCCGTTCCAGCAATCGCTTCGCCGTCTGGGCATCCATGACGGCACCTCCGTCCTCGTGGCGTGGGTATTGGCGTCGGCAGCCGACAGCGGTCGGACGGGTCGTCCTCCGTCGCGGCACCGAGGGAGTCTGCTGAGAGCAGCCTCGAGCGTCAGGAAGCGTCGTGCGCGAGGTGCTCGATCAGCGCATCCGAACCCGGGAAGAAGAGGGTCTCATGGCCGGTGTCGCCCCAGCGAACGATGTAGGGCGGCCCGCCCTCGGGCCCGCGCGTCTCGAGGATCTCACCATCACGGATCGGCTCGCCGACGTGGTGGCCACGAATCACGATGCGATCTCCTACTCGTGCCTCCATCGGGCACTCCCTTCTCGGAGAGAACTTCCACACCACATGGTCGTCCCACCTCCCCCTTGGCGACAGGGTCCAAGGTCACCACAGGCGGCGACGACCGGCTTCAGCCCGTGAGGTGGGCGGTCTCGTTGAACGAGTGCATCGAGGGGCCCCAGGGCCCACCGGCGATGCGGGTGATGGAGGCCGGCGCCACGAACGTGCGCCACGAGACCTCACATCCGACGCCGAGCGCCCAGGCCACCGCCGCTTTCACCGGCGACACGTGGGTGACCACCACGACGTCGCGCCGGGTCGCGTCCTCGATCAGGTCGTCACACGCCCGTGCGACCCGGGCCTGGAGTTCCTGGAGGGACTCACCCCCTTCGGGGTGGTAGCAGACGTCCTCCCGCCACGCCGCCCAGATCTCCCGGGGCACCTCAGCGGTGGGCACGCCCTCCATGGCGCCATAGTCCAGTTCGATCCAACGTCGGTCGATCTCGACGGGACACCCGAAGGCGTCGGCGGTCATCCGGGCCCTCAGCAGTGGGCTCGACACCACACGGTCGGGACGCAAGGCGGCACCCACCTTGGCGGCCTGATCCAGGCCTTCGGCATCGAGGGGCGGGTCGCCACGCCCCAGGAGGCGACCCTCGGCGTTGGCGGCGGTGCGGCCATGGCGGACGATGATCAGCACGCCGCTAGTGGACGAGGATCCGTCCGCACTCCTCGCAGTGCACCATCGCGCCCGCAGGCGTCTTGCGGATGTGGTCGACTTCGACCGCGGACAGGCTGAGGTGGCAACCGCCGCACGAGGTGCCCACCAGCGGGGCGACTGCGATCCCTCCGAGCTGGCTGCGCAGACGGGTGTACTCGGCCAGCAGGGCGTCATCGATGCCTTCGACACCCGCCTCGCGTGCGGCGAGCGCTCGCTCGAGGTCGGCGCTGACGGAGGTCTCCGCCTCGGCCAGCGCCGCGGTGAGCGCGGTGGCCTCTTCGTCGGCGGCGGCCTGCTCGGCGGCAAGCCGCGCGAGGTCGGCGTCGAGGGGTTCGGCGGCCTCCATGAGCTCGAGTTCGTCGTCCTCCAGGCTCGTCTGGCGGCGCTTGAGCGAGGCCAGTTCATCCTGGAGCGCTTGGAGCTCACGGGCGGCGTTGACGGCACCCCCGTAGAGCTTGGCGTCGGTCTCGGCTCGCCGGGCCTCGACCACGGCCACCTCGTCCTCGAGGCGCTTGAGGTCGCGGCCGATCGCTCCGCGACGCTCGCTGAGGTCGGCGACCTGGGCCTCGAGTGCGGCGATCTCGGCGAGCTTGGCGTCGAGGCGCGCGCGCTCTGGCAGGGCGTTCAACCGGTGGCGGAGCTGGTCGGCCTCGGTGTCGTGGCGTTGCACGACGAGCAGCCGCTCGAGCGGTCCGGCCGGCGTCCCCTCCATCCCCTCCTCGCCGGTGTCGCTCACGGCGGCACCGTCACGGTGATCGGGTCAGGGGCCGTGGTGGGCACCGGCCGGTAGCAGCCGGCCGCGGCGGGGAGGAACCCGTCGGGGCAGCTGGTGCTCGGCACGGAGTCAGGCGTCACGCTGCCGTCGTCCACCACGGCGCCCGGATCGGTGTTGGCACCACCCGAGAAGTCCGGGATGCGGTCGATGGCGCGGCCCGGTCTGGTCTGCGCGCACTGCGGGAAGGCCTCGATGGGAGCGAGCGTATGTGCTGCGGCCATGAAGTCGTGCCAGATCTGCGCCGGGTACGAGCCACCCGTGACCTGTCTGCCTCCCACGTTGGTCATCGGCACCCGAGCCTCGGCGTTTCCCATCCACACCGCGGTGGCGAGCTGCGCGGTGTAACCGACGAACCAGGCGTCGCCGAAGCTCTGGGCCGTCCCCGTCTTGCCGGCCGCCGGGCGGCCGTTGGGCAGCTGCGCGGCGGTGCCGGTGCCGCCACGGACGTTGGCCTCGAGGATCTGGGTCTCCAGGCACGCGCTCTGCTCGGACACCACCTGGCGGTTCTCCGGCACGTGCTGCTCTATGACGTTGCCCTGACGGTCCTCGATCCGATCGATGAAGTACGGCTCGTTGTACCGGCCCCCGTTGGCGAGCGCGGCGGCCATGCCGGCCATCTCGATCGGGTGCACCTCGAAGGCCCCGATGGGCAGGGAAAGGGCATTGGGGTCGAGCGGGGTGGTGATCCCCAGCCGGCGAGCGGTCTCCACCACCTTGTCCAGGCCGACCACTTGCCCGAGGCGCAGGAACCCGCAGTTCGACGACGAGGTGGTGAGACTCATGATCGTGCCGCGCCCGCCCCGGCTGCCGCCGAAGTTCTGGGCGACGTAGGGGTCGGGGGCACCCCCGGGGTTCGGGAAGCTGCACGGGCTGCTGCCGTCGAGGTTGTCGTCGGGGACCACGCCGTTCTCGAGAGCGGCCATGAGGACGAGCATCTTGAACGACGAGCCGGGTTGGCGGAGGCCCTGCGTGGCGAGGTTGTACTTGTAGTTGTCGAAGCCGGGACCACCGACGAGCGCACGCACGGCACCCGTACCTGCCTCGACCGAGACCAGGGCCGCGGTGAAGCGACCCCCGGTGTCGGGCATCTGCGTGTTGCGAGCGAGCAGGGCGAAGTACTGCGCCTGAGGGCTGTAGGTCGTGTAGATGCGCAGGCCCCCGCGGAACACCGCGTTGTAGCGCTCCTCCTCGGTGGCGCCGAGGTTGGGGTTGTCGAGGAGTCGCTGCTTCACCTCCTCGATGAAGTAGTCGTTGGCCTCGGGAAGCGATCGGTTGCGGACGGTCGGCAATGGCGCAGCATCGTAGAAGTCGGCTTCCTCCTGGGTGAGGTGCCCGGTCTCGACGAGCCTCTGCAAGGCCAATCGGCGACGTTCCTGGGCCTGGCTGGGCCGCAGGACCGGGTCGTAGCCCACCGGGTTCTGGATGAGGCTGGCCAGCATGGCGGCCTCACCCCAACCCAGTTCGCCGACGTCCTTGTCGAAGTAGAGCTCGGCCGCAGCCTGCACGCCGTAGGCGCCACCACCGAAGTACACGCTGTTCAGGTAGCGCCGGAGGATCTGATCCTTGGTGAGGTCGCGTTCGAGTTGCACGGCGAGCACGGCCTCACGGACCTTGCGGTTCAGGCTCTGCTCGGGGCTCAGCAGGGAGATCTTGACGAGCTGCTGGGTGATGGTGGAGCCGCCCTGTTCGACGTCACCGGCGGAGACGTTCTCGAACAGGGCTCGGACCGTGGAGCGCAGGTCGACCGGGCCGTGGTTGTAGAAGTTCTCGTCCTCCACCGCAAGGATCGTCTGGATCACGGTGTCGGGGATGTCTTCGAGAGGGACGATCTCCCGGTTCTGCTCCCGGTGGAGGGAGGCGAGCACCGAGCCGTCGCCGGCGTACACGATCGAGCGCTCGTCGAGGGGACGCAGGCGGAAGTGGGGGTCCTCGACCCGGGTAGCGCTCACGATGTCGCGGGCTTGGGGCGCGAGAGCGAGCGCCGACACGGCGAGTCCCGCCCCCGAGAGGGCGACAACGAGAAGAAGGGTGAGGAGCTTGCGCACGCCGGACAGCAATCTACCCGGCGAGGCGCGTAGCTGAGCGTCAGGGCGAGACCCCGCTGCCGAGCGCGCATCTTCAAGCGGCACCGCTACGGTCGATGGGGAACCATGGCCGGCCAGGACGCCCCCCGAGACGCTACGGACGAGATGACCCTCGACGACGTCGCTCCCCGACGACGACGCCCCCTCGACGGGAGCACACGGCCCGGGCGTTCCCGACGGACGATGGCCGTCGTGGCCGCGCTGGTGGTCGTCGTGGTCGCCATCGGTGCCACGGTCGCCGCCGTCGCCGGCCCCGCCCCGAACCGGCCCGTGGGAGGGGGCGTCGCGCGCGTCGCCGACGCCCCTCTGCGAACGGTCCCCTCCCCGGAGGACCCCGTCACCACGGTCGCGCCCACCGCCGTTGCTCCGGCGCCGGAAGGCGCCGACAACGCCGACCTCGCGCCCACGGACTGCGCCGACGACGAGATGTGCGGCGACATCGTGCCGTCTGACGATTGCCGCGACGAAGGGATGTGCGGCGAGATCAGGACCGACGGGGACTGCGCCGACGGCGAGATGTGCGGCGACATACCGGCCCCCACCTGCGCCGACCCCACGATGTGCGGGGACATCGTCCCCGAACCCGTCCCTGACGGCGGCTGACCCGGTCCAGGACGGCGCGCTTCGGCCGGCTGGACCCCCCTGCCGCGTCCGCACCGTCGATCAGAACGGAAGCTGCTCGGCCTGCAGCTCACAGAGCTCGTCGAACATGGCCCGGCACGCCTCGGGATCGTCGGGTGAGAGCGGGTCCTCGACCAGGGCACGGAACGCCAGGTCACGGTCGCCGGTGACGGTGGCCTCCACGAGCATCTCCTGGAGCTCGACCTGTGGTGCGATCCAGCCCGCCAGCGGCTCGCCGACCGGCGCCACCACGTCGGCGTGCACGCCGGCTCCGTCCACGGTGGCCCCGACCTCGACGATGGCCCCTTCGGCGATGTCCGGCACGTTGCCGCGGTTGGGCACGTTGACCGCCATCAGCCGGGTCGGGGTCGCGGTCCACATCGCCGCGATGATGGGCACGACCTCCTCGGCGCTGTGGCCGACTCGGTGCAACGGGAGGGGCACGTGGGTGTCGGCCACCCAGGTGCTGAGGCGCTCGGTGAAGTTGCTGAAGCGCTCCATCACGTCGACCCGGGACGGGTACCACTCCGCCACGTCGGCGGTGAAGGGCAGGTACTCACCGATGTGGCTGTCGATGGAGCACGGAACGAGGCCGTACTCGCGCACGAGGTGCACCACGAGGGGCATGTAGAGCTCGTCGGCGAGGGCGCCGAGCGGCCCGATGCGCCCCATGCGCCTGGCGGCCTCGATCGACCGGGGCCCGTAATCGAAGGCCTTCTTGGCGAAGAGGCGGCGCACCTCGGGCAGCAGGTCTTCGCCGGTGCGCCGGTCGCGGAGCGTGGTGAAGAAGGTGAAGTGGTTGATGCCCGAGGCCTCGGCCTCGATGTCGTGGCGGTCGCGGCGCAGGAACTTGGCCAGGCGCGACACGCCGTTCGGCATCTCGTGGCACATGCTCACCGAACGCACCTGCGTGTGGCGGTCGATGGCCAGTGCGACCCGGCTGAGCGGGTTCGACAGGTTGATGAGCAGGGTGTCCGGGCAGTAGCGCTCGATGTCCGCGCAGATGCCGAGGGTGTTCCTCACACTGCGCAGCGAGTGGAACACCGCCCCGGGGCCGCCGTTCTCGCCGTTGATCTGGCGGGCGCCGTAGCGGTTGGGCACCTCGTAGTCCTGGCGGCGGTAGTGGAAGCGGCCGAACTCGGCGCTGCTCATGACGAAGTCGGCGCCGTCGAGCGCGGCGGCCGGGTCGGTGGCGTGGTCGAGGATGATCGGGGCCCCGGAGGCGGCGTTGAGCTTGGCCGCGAACCGGTAGGCCCGCAGGAGCCGCTCCTGGTTGACGTCGTGGAGCACGAGACGGCTGCCGGCCAGCTCGGGGGTCTTGATGACGTCGTTGACCATCGTCGGCCCGAAGGCCATCCCGCCGGCGCCGACGAGGGTGATCTTGGGTGCGGTCGAGGTGGGCACGGCAGACATAGGACAATGACGATATGGACCTCCTCCCCCGTCCGCGGCGGCACCCGTGATCCGCGCCGCCCTCTTCGACTTCGGCGGGGTCATCCTCTCCTCGCCCTTCGAGGCCTTCGCCGCGTTCGAGCGCGAGCGGGGCCTCCCGGTCGACTTCCTCCGCACCGTGAACGCCACCAACCCGGACACCAACGCCTGGGCCGCCCTCGAGCGCAGCGAGGTCACCCTCGAGGAGTTCGGGCACCGCTTCGCGCTGGAGTCGAAGGCGCTCGGTCACGAGGTCGACGGCGGCGACGTGCTGGCGCTGCTCCGGGGCCGCCTGCGGCCCCGGATGGTCGAGGCGGTGCGCCGGTGCTCGGAGCGCCTCGTCACCGGGCTGCTCACCAACAACTTCGTGCTGGCGGCCGACCCCACCGACGGCCACGAGCACGTCGACCGTGAGGACGAGATGGCCGAGGTGCTGAGCCTCTTCGATGCCGTCATCGAGTCGAGCAAGGTCGGGGTGCGCAAGCCGGACCCCCGCTTCTACGAGCTGGCCTGTGAACGCCTCGGGATCGAGCCGAGGGAGGCCGTCTTCCTCGACGACCTGGGGGTGAACCTCAAGCCCGCCAAGGCCATGGGCATGACCACCATCAAGGTCGTCGATCCCGACGAGGCCCTCGCCGAGCTCGAGGCGGTGATCGGCTTCTCCCTCGGTTGAACGGACGCGCCTACCCTGGCGCCCACGCGCGGGCAGGGAAGCTGCTCCGAGGGACCGAGAGGTTGACGCACATGAGCGAGCAGGACGGCGAGCCCGACATCATCGTGTCGGGCATCGATCTGGACGGGGACGGCGAGCTCGACGGCGTCAACGTCACCGAGACATCCTCCAAGGATGTCGACGGCGACGGCTTCGACGACATCGTCACCGAGACCTCGACGTCGATCATCGACGTGGACGGCGACGGCGAGCCCGACATCATCACGTCCACCGAGACGACGATCTACGACCTGGACGGCGACGGCCAGACCGACGTCATCCAGGAGGTGACCACGACGGCCGTCGACGTCGACGGCGACGGCGTGCCCGACATCGTCCAGGAGACCACCACGACCGCCATCGACCTCGACGGCGACGGCACCTTCGACGCGGTGGAAGAGATCGTGGCCACCGGGGTGGACCTCGATGGCGACGGCACCATCGACGAGATCGAGGTCACCGAAACGGTGTACGGCACCGACGAGCTCGAGGCCGACGACGACGCCGAGGCCGACGAGGGCGACGAGGGCGACGAGGGCTGACGCGCCCGGGCGCTCCCGTGCCCGACCACCGCTCCTACTGCCGGATCTGCGCCGCGGCGTGCGGCATCGTGGTCACCGTCGACGGTGACCAGGTGCAGCGCGTCCGCGGCGACGCCGACCATCCCGTGTCCCGGGGCTACGTGTGCGGCAAGGGCCGGGGCCTGCCCGCCTGGCACCACGGGCCCGGCCGCCTCGACCACCCCCGCCTCGGCGACCAGCCGGTCTCGTGGGACGTCCTGCTGGCCGACCTGGCCGGGCGCCTCGGCCCGATCGTCGCCGACGACCCCGATGCGGTCGCGCTCTACCTGGCCACCGGCCTCGCCTACGACGCCGCCGGCCAGGTCGCGGCCGCGCAGTGGCTCCCCTCCATCGGCAGCTCCTCGTTCGTCACCGCGGTGACGGTGGACAACGCGCCGGTTCTCGTGGCCGCCGAGCTCGTCGCCGGCGAGCCGATGCTCAACCCGGTGTGGGATCCGACCCGCCCCGGTCTGGCGGTCCTCGTGGGCACGAACCCCGTGGTGTCCCACGGGTACGGCACCGCCCTCCCCGACCCCATCGGCCACCTCCGCGGGTTTCGCGCCGGGGGCGGGCGGGTCTGGGTGCTGGACCCACGAGCGAGCGAGACGGCCCGCCACGCCGACGTCCATGTCCCCGTGCGGCCGGGTGCCGACGTCGCCGTCCTCGCCGCGGTGGCCCGGGCCGTCCTGGAGGACGGCGCCGACCAGCGTGAGCTCACCGACCACTGCCGCCTCGACGAGGTCGCCGCCCTCCGGGAGGCCCTGATCCCGTTCACCGTCGAGCGCGCCGCGACCGCGGCCGATGTCGACCCGGCGTTGCTCCACGAGCTGATCGCCGAGGTCCGCGCCCACCGTGGTCGCCTCGCCGTGCACTGCGGCACCGGCGTGACCATGGCCCTTGACGGGATCCTCACCGAGTGGCTGCGCTGGGTCCTGCTCATCGCCACCGGGTCCCTGGACAACGCCACGGGCATGTACTTCCACCGCGGCGCCATACACCAGCTGCGACGGCGGCCGGCACCCGCCGCCGACGCCCCGGCGCCACCCGCTCCTCCTCGCAGCCGCCCCGAGCTGCCCCGGGTGCTCGGTCAGATCGCCTGTGCAGCGCTCGTGGACGAGATCGAAGGCGGCCACCTCCGCGCCCTGCTCGTCACCGGCGGCAACCCGCTGTCGGCCTTCCCCCAGCCCGAGCGCCTCCGCGCCGCGCTGGGTCGCCTCGACGTCCTCGCCGTGGTGGACGTGGCCGAAGGCCCGATGACCGAGCTCGCCACCCACGTCCTGCCCGCGACCGGCCAGCTCGAGCGGGCGGACCTCACCCTGGCCGAGCTCACCGCCGTGCGCTCGGGCCTCCAGTCCACCCCGGCGGTCGTCGCTCCGGTGGCCGACCGCCGGCCGGTGTGGTGGATGTTCGCCGCGCTCGACCGGGCCCTCGGGCGCCCCACGCCTGGCGGGGTCGACCCCGACCTGCTCACCGACGAGCTGTACCTGCACGGGATCCTCGGCCACAGCACCCTGGACGGTGCCGCGGTGTTCGCCGCCGGCCCGCACGGGGTCACCACCGAGGTCGAGCACGGTTGGGTCCACGACGAGCTCTTGCCCGAAGGGCGCTGGACCATCGCCCCCGCTCCCCTGCTCGCCCGGCTGCGAGCGCTGGGCGACACGGCCCCGGCCGACTGCGCACCGGACGAGCTCCTGCTCGCACCCCGGCGCGAGCCGGCGTGGAGCAACTCGGTGCCCTACGGCGCCGGCGCCGACGTCCCCGTCGTGCGGCTGCACCCGGATGCCCTCGCCGACGGCACCACCTCGGTGCACCTGACCTCGGCGCACGGGACCGTCACCGCCACCGCCGTGGCCGACCCCGCGGTGCGCCCCGGGGTCGCCTCGATGACCCACGGCCATCCCGGCGCCGGGCCCGGGGCGTTGACCAGCGGCGACGCCGATGTCGACCCCCTCACCACCATGCCGTTGGCGTCGGGCCTCCCCGTGGTGGTGTCCGCCGATCCGTCGGGCTGATCGGCGGGTCGAGGGGTATGGCGGGGTTCAGGCGTCCGGCGACGCCGCCGCGCGCCGCCCGGCGCGACGCCCGAAGTACGTGCCGTCGCCCAGCGAGATCCCGCTGACGTACCCGCCGACGGCGATGCCGACGGTGGTGCGGCCCGCGGCGAAGAGGCCGGGCACCACGCCGCCGTCGGCCGCCGACACGACACCGTCGGGGTCGGTGACCAGGCCGCCCAGCGTGAAGGTGGCGTACCACGACCGGTCCACGCTGAGGTCCACCACGCCGTAGGGGGGCTCCAGGACCCGGACGAACTCGGCCGCCTTGTGGTGCACGGGGTCGTGGCCCTCTGCGGCGTGGCGGTTGTAGTCGTCGAGGGTGCGCTGGAGCGACCCGGACGGCAGGCCCATCTCCTCCTCGAGCTCGGCGGCGGTCTCGGCCACCCAACGCGGCTTGTAGCCGGCGATGTTCACCGCGAACGTCTCGTCGTCGTGCACGAAGAACACCCGACCGTCCTGGTGGAGGAGGAACTCGTGGCCGAGGCGGCCGGCGTAGGTGTCCTCGTTCATGAAGCGCTCGCCCTGGCCGTTCACGATGATCCCCCGCACGATGCTGCGGGGCGGCGCCAGCGGGATGCCCACCTCGATGCGATCCAGGCCGTCCAGCGCGGCCCCGACGGCGGCCGCCATGCGGATGGCCCGGCCGTCGTCGTGCTCGGTGCCGATGGGGACGTTGCACCGCAGGGCCGCCGCGCAGTGGCGTTCGACCATGGCGCGGTTGAACATGAACCCGCCCGCGGTGAGCACGACCCCACGGTCGGCCCGGACGCGTCGCCGCTCGCCCCCGACCACGGCCTCCACGCCGACCACCGTGCCGTCGCCCACGACCAGGCGCTCGACGGTGGCCTCCGTGACCACCCGCACGCCGGCCTCGTCCACGGCGGCGAGCAGTCGCTGCATGAGGAAGCCGCCGGCGGCGTCCGGGTGCGCCGGATGGTGCCCGCGGGCGGCCGGGGTGGCGATCTCGTCGAACGGCCAGGAGTCCTCGCCGCCGCTGAACACCAGGCCGGAGGTGTCGGGCGGCTCGCGGTCGTGCTCGGGGTGGTAGCGCCCCTCGAACGGGACCCCGTGGTCCACCAGCCAGTGGAAATGGCCGACGCTGTCGTCGCAGTAGGCCCGCACCTTGGCCTCGTCCACGCCGGGGCCGCAGGCCGCCTGGAGGAAGCGGGCCATGTTGTCGGGCGAGTCCTTGAAGCCGCAGGCCTCCTGCACCGGCGTGCCGCCGCCCAGGTAGATCAGCCCGCCCGAGAGCGCGGAGGTGCCGCCGCCCAGCGCCGCCGCCTCGAGCACCACCACCGTGGCACCCGCCTCGGCGGCCTCGATCGCCGCGCAGGTGCCGGCGCACCCGAGCCCGACCACGACCACGTCGGCGGCGTCGTCCCAGGCCTCGACGGCGTCCGCCGGGAGGGGCTCGATCGGCGAGAGCAGGTCGTCCGGGGTCGTCACGGGCGGGAGTCTGGCAGACCCCGGCAACCCACCGACGCTCGGGCCCTGCTCGGCGGGTGGCGACGTCGTCGACGACGACGACACCGGCAGCACGGTTAAAGTGGCCCGTGGAGCAGAGGCCTCGTTCAGCCGCGCCGCTCCTCGGACAACACCGCCTCGAGATCCTCGGCGAGCGGTGCGGCGAATCCCCCGCTGCCGTGCCAACGAACGTGGCCGTCTCCATCGACGAGGAGCAGCGTGATGGTGGACCGATCGTCGATGCCGAGCGGCCGGGTCACCCGGTTCACGTCGCCGTAGATCGTCAGTGTGCGCCCCAGGATCACCGGCTCGCGGATGGCCGCGGCCATGCCACCGTCGACGAGGTTCCGCACCGGCGCCCAGATGCGTCCGATGGTCGGGAGCTCGTAGAAGCGCAGTCCGGGATCGACCGCGGCCTGCTCGTCGAACCACGGCACCCAGGAATCGACGAGGCGCTGGTGGTTGCGGTGGAAGGCGACGACGACGACGTTGCGATCGCCGACGAAGCCATCCGGCAGATCGACGTCCACGCCCTCCAGGTTCCGGGCACGAACCTGAGGAAAGGCCCGGGATCCCGTCATGTCGCCAGGGTACGGGTGTCGCGCAACAGGACGCTGCCCGCGCACCCTCGTCGTGGCCTGCTGCCGACGCGGCGGCGGGGCCTCAGCGCTCGAGTGGCGCCGCCAGCCAGCAACGGATCACCAGCGACACTGCGGCGTCGCGCCGAACCGCCCCAACAGCAGTGATGCAGGGCAGGCGCGGAGGGTGACAAAGAGCCACTGGTTCACGCCGACGAAGGCAGTGAGCAGGAGGAACCACGGGCTGACCGCAACGGCCAGCAGCGCGCTCAGCAAGGTCGTGGTACCGGCCAGTGCGAACAGGAAGCGCTCGAGTGGCCAGGGGTTGGTGTGGACGGCGCCGGTGGCGGCGGGGCTGACGGTGGTCATGATGTCTCCGATCGATGGGGTCCCGGTGGTCGGTCGGGTCGTTGGGGCGGGACGTTGGGGCCGGTCGCCCGACAACCGGCGGGAGGGTGTCAGTGGCTGAAGTTGACCTGGGGCAGGACCTTCGCCATCCACCGAGGCACGTACCAGTTCTTCTCACCGAGGAGCGCCATGGTCGCCGGCACGAGCATCACCCGGACGACGGTCGCGTCGAGCAGCACCGCCATGGCGAGGGTCAGTCCGAGCTCGGTGGGCGGGATCGGCCCGGTCACCCCGAAGGCGATGAAGACGATGATCATGATGATCGCGGCGTTGGTGATGGGTCGGCCGGTCCGGGCGATGCCCTCACCGATGGCACGGCGAGTGTCCCCGGTGGCCTGGTAGCGCTCCTTGATCGCAGCCAGCAGGAACAGCTGGTAGTCCATCGAGAGGCCGAACAGCAGGGCGAAGAAGAACAGGGGCGCCCAGGCATCGACGAAGCCCTGGTGCTCGATGCCGATCAGCCCTGTGCCGACTCCATGCTGGAAGACGATGGTGGCGAACCCGAACGCCGCACCCACCGTGATCAGGTTCATCACGATCGAGAACAGCGCGATGACCAGGCTTCGGAACACCACCAGGAGAAGGAGGAAGGCCACGATCAGGATGATGGCGATCGCGTAGGGCGCCCTGCCGGTGAGCACCCCGGTGAGGTCTCGGTTCTGGGCGGCCGGTCCACCCACCCGCGCGTCGGGGACCTGCTCGTCGAGGCCGCGACGCAGGTCGTCGACCATGGTCTGGGTCTTGGCGTCGTCGATCGGCGTTCCCGGTGTCACCCGGACGACGACTCGGCCCGACTCGGCCGGGGGCGTGACGACTCGGGCGTCGACGACGTTCGGGGTGGACGAGGCCACGGCGACGACGGTCTCCGCATCCGAGGCGTTCACCGTGACGTACGCCGGTCCGGCCGCACCGGGGCCGAACGCGGCCGTCACGAGCTCGTAGCCGTCACGGCTGGTGTGGCCCTCGTCGACCACGCCGGCACCCGGCATGCCGAGCTTCATGCCGAAGGCGGGAACGATCAGTGCGCCGAGCAGCACCAGACCGACCACGAGCGTCGTGCCCGGCCGCTTCAGCGCAACACCGGTCCACTTCGCCCAGCGACCTTCCGCGACGATGTCCGGATCCTTCTTGCTTCGGGAGACCAACACCTTGTCGCCCATGGCGACGAGCACGGCGGGCAGGAGGGTGAGGGCGGCGAGCGCGACGGCGACGACCGACAGGATCATGCCCAGGGCCATCGTCTGGAAGACCATGACGGGGACGAGGAAGACAGCCGAGAGCGACAGCACCACCGTGAGGGCGGAGAGGAACACCGCTTTGCCCGAGGTCGACATGGCGTTCTCGATGGCCTTGATCGCGTCCTTGCCCTCCACCCGTTCCTCTCGGTAGCGGCTGACGATGAAGAGGCTGTAGTCGATGCCGACGGCGAGGCCGATCATCATCGAGAAGTTCATCGACCACACCGAGATGGGCGAGATCAGCGACAGCAGGTGCAGCAGCGCGAAGCCGACGGCGATGCCCGCCACGGCGAGGAGCAGCGGGATGCCGGCGGCGATGGCGGCGCCGAAGGCGATGAACAGCATCACCAGCGTCGGAACCCCGCTCACGAGTTCGGCCTTGTGCAGGGCCTCCTCGTTCATCTTGTTGAAGTCGCTCCAGACGGGCCACTCGCCGGTGACCTCCGCGCGGGCACCCGAGGGCACCGTGACGCCGCTCACGTACGAGCCCAGTTCGCCGGCGGCGACCGGACGGTCGGCGTCCTCGCCGATCCGCTGCTCGACGGGGACGAGCGCGGTCCTGCCGTCCGGCGAGATCATCCCTGCCTCGGGCGGCAGGGTCGTCGGGTCCACGACCGACACCACCCTGGGACCGCTCTGGAGCTCGACGACGAGCGCCTGCAGACCGGCCGGGTCCGACGCGATCGGGGTGTCCTGGTGGTAGACGACGACCGGGTTCTCGGCGCCGAGGGCGGGGAAGTCGGTCCGGAGCTCGGCTCGCACCTCCTCGGCGGTCGAACCCTTCGCGTCCCAGCCGGCCCCGGACAAGGCGCCGGTCAGAGAGAGGGCCAGCGGCGCGGCCGCGAGGGTGACGGCGACCCACACCAGGATGACCGCCTTGCGGTGACGTGCCATCGATGCAGCGAGGCGCGAGAACAGTGCCCGCTCATCGGGATCGTGTGATGGCTCATGGTCGGCGAAGACGGTCTCGGTCACTGACATGGCTGCGTGGGACTCCTGGCCTCGGGGCGGGGGCGTGACGTCGACACTATACCCCCAGGGGTATCAGCTAGAAACCCCCGGGGGTATTGCCGACCCCGCTTTCCCGCCAGGGGCTCGCGCAGCCCGACGCGCGTCTCGAAGGAACCCACGCTCGTGCGCTGTGCTCGATCGCGAGAACCCAAGGGGTGGGCGGGACTCCGCCGAGCGCTCGCCGCTCAGCTATGGGTTGTGGCTCCAACGTGCTCGTCGCCGCGGTGAGTGCCCGATTCGGTCGTCGGGTGCAGACGCCGGCTCTCGCATGCCATCGCCGGCCACGCAACTGCGACTTGCTTGTTGCTCATTGGCGGACGCACGGACAGAACCCCCGCGGGCTGGTGGGGAATCGGATCGCGAGCCGAGCCGCAGGGTCCTGCACCGAGTCCTCGCCACCTCGGCGACGCCCCTACGCCTGCTGAGCTGAACCGGCCACAGCGGTGGCCTTGATGCTCACGAGCATCTCGGGCAGCAGGAACCCCGACACCTCGACCAGCGTGCTCGCCGGCAGGCCGTCGATCCCGAAGAACTCGGGCCGATGAACCGCCGCCGCAGCGGTGTACGAGGCGATATCGGAAACGAACACCGTGAGGTCGACACGAGATCGAACAACGCCTGGACCGCTGGGCGGCCTCAAGCGGGGGATGCCTTCGAGCGCCTCTCGAGCGCGACGGTCCACCGGGCCCAGGTGCGACCGCTCCTCTCGCTCGCCCGGCTGCGCCGGCCACATGACGATCGCGGACGGGATATCCGTCGTCCTGGCCGAACAGATCAGCGCAACGCTCGTGACGGCCGACCTTCGACTGTCGCGCTCACCTGGCCTCGCGGTGCCCACGATCACGCCCTGAGTTCCCCTGGCGACGACCGCCCACGTCGTCGCCGATGGATCACGACGATCCAGTGGGCGCTACATGACTCGAACCTGTGACCCCCCCTTGCACGGGACGCCGCAGGGCGCGTTCCTCGTCGCGCCTCGCCCGACGCCATGCGGCGGGCACTTCAGCCAAGATGGGTTCCGTAGAGCCCGGCTCCGCGGAGGGAACCGTCTTGGAACGACACTTGCCCGAACTCCCACTGATCGACCGAGTCAAGATCCAGGCCGAGGTCGCGGTGCCGATCATAAAGGGACTGGAGCGCGCTCTCGGCGTGGAAGATGCGCACCGGCTGGTACGCGACGCGCTGCGACCCGAGTGGGCCGAGCACGCGCAACGCCTGGCGAGCGAACACGGTGGCTCGACCGCTGCCCTGATGGCGCATTCCGAGGATTCAGCCAAGGGCGAACCCCTCACGATCGAATGGCACGAGCTACGCGACGACTGCGCGCGACTCGACGTAACGCGCTGTGACTACGCTCGCTTCTTCCAGGATCTCGGCGAGCCCGGCATCGGCCACATCCTGGTGTGTGAGAACGACGACTGGTTCGTGGAGGGGCTGGGCGATGTCACGCTCGAGCGCCACCACACGATGATGGAGGGCGCCGAGCGCTGCGACTTCTGCTACCGGAAGGCACCCACGTCATGAGTTGTTACGCCGTCGACGACAGGGCCGCTCCGTCGGATGGAGGAGGTTCGATGTGTTGACGCGTGAGCCGGGCAAGGAGGTGAGCCTCCGCGACGACCGACGCCTGGTGTTCGACGATGTGGGTGATCCGTCGGGCCGGATCGTCATCCACCTCCATGGGATTCCCGACTCGCGGTGGTGCCGTCACCCCGATGACGGCATCGCCGAACGACTCGGAACTCGCCACGCAGCGATCGGACACGCGAAGTGCCCGCTCGCCGACGCAGAGGTTGTGAGAACGACGATGGGTGGAACGGGCGGGAGGGCTTTCAAACCCTCCCCCGCCCATGGAGACCATTGCGGAACGGGGGTCAGCGGACCCGCAGCGCCAGCGCAGTGGTGTCGGTGGTGCGCGAAATCGGGCCTCGGAGGGCCCATCGGGCGTAGCTCCGGAGCAAGAGTGACGGCTTTCAAACCCGGTGCAACGGCGGCTGACCGATCACGACGTCGACGTGCTCTGCAGCGCCTACCGCGACGGGTCGTCGATCGACTCGCTGGCCGAACGACTCGGTGTCAACCGGACGACGATCATCAACCACCTCGATCGCCGCTGCGTCGAACGCCGGAAGTTCGTCCGCAAGATGACGGACCGATCTGTCCGGCAGGCAGCGAGAAGCTACGAGGCGGGCGAGTCCCTCAAGGTGGCCGCTGTCCGGTTCGACGTCGACGCGAGGACCGCCGCCAGGGAGTTCGAAGGTGCCGGCATCAAGATCAGACCGAGACACGGGTGGTCCGACCGAGCCTGATGCGTCTCGCGTGAAGTCTCATGATCGAGGCGACGTGTCCCTACGGAGGTCGGTGAGCAAGCGGTCAAGGGTGTGGCAGGCCCGGTCGAAGTCTCCGTCGGGGAGCCGCGCTCGCCAGTCGGCTTCGAGCTCGGCAACCCGGACGCCTGCCGCATCCAGGAGCGCCCGCCCTCGGCGTGTGGGGTAGATGAGCTTCGCGCGCCCGTCGGTGGGATCCGGCCGACGCTCGAGGTAGTCCAGATCGCAGAGTTCGTTGACGAGTTCGGAGCACGCCGCGAGGCTCAGCGTGGCCTTTCGCGCCAGGTCAGTCAGCCGGATCCCCTCGATTCCGACGTTGCCCCAGATCTGGTTGTGCGCGAAGCGAAGGTCACCGAACTCCGATTCCTCGACACCGGCGGACAGCGTCTCACGGAACTCGTGGAGCAGGCGTACCAGGAGCTGACCTACAGCCAGCCGGTCGGTGGGCAGCTCGGGGCTTGACGGGGCGATGCGACCATGTTACTTCTGATTCCGAAGCTTCGGTATCCGAATCATATTCGAGCGGAGGAGTCGCCAGGTGAGCTTGCCAACAACGGCGTCGATCAGCGAGACGATCGATGCGCCGCCCGAACTGCTCTATGACCTGGTTGCCGATGTCACGAACATGGGCCGGTGGAGTCCCGAATGTCACCTCTGTGAGTGGATCGACCAGCCGCTGCGAGAAGGGTCCCGGTTTCGCGGTCACAACCGCAGCGGCGGGTTCCGCTGGACAACCGAAGCAGAGGTCCTCACTGCTGAGCGCGGACGTGCGTTCGTCTTCACCACGCTGCACAAGGGCAGACCGGCCACGCGCTGGACCTACCGGTTCGACTCGGCCGCGAGTGGGACCCGCACGGCGGTGACCGAGACGTTCGAGGCGATCAGGACACCCCGGCTCATCGCATTTGCCGAGCGGCACTTGATTCGGGACCGCCAGCAACAACTCGAAGACGGAATGCGCCGGACGCTCACCGCACTCAAGGATGCAGCTGAGGAACTCGTTGTCGGCGACACCGACCGACGTGGATGACGGGACCGATGCTCCGACGTGGGAGCGTCTCGCGCCGATCTGCGGCGTGACGTTCGTCCTCGTTGACCTCGTGGTCGCAGTGCTCAGCGGCGAACCGCCCGCCACAGGTGCGGCACCAGCTTCGATCACCGAGTACTACGTGGAGCATGCGCAAGGAGCTCAGGCAGGGCTGTGGCTGTTCGGCCTCGGTGTCATCGCTCTGATCTTCTGGTCTGCAGGGCTGTGGCGTTGGATGGTCCGAGTCGAGCAGGGCAACCCCGGCCTCGCTGTCGCATCGCTGCTCGGGCTGTCCATCGCTGGAGCGCTGGCCCTCGCATCCTCCGCGGTCTGGTCGAGCGTCGCGCTCCAATCTGGCGCAGTCGAAGATGTCGCGGCCTGGCACGCCCTCGGTGCCATCCTCAGCGCCGCGGCCGGCGTCGGCATCGCTGCGCACCTCCTCGCGACGAACCTGGTCGGCATCGGCCAGCGAGCGCTCCCGATGTGGGTCACGGGCATCGGCTTCTTGTCCGCGGCAGGCTGGATCACCCAAGCAGTCGCGGCAACCACCTCGAACGATGCCGCCTATAGCTCGATCGGACTCTCCGCCTTCCTGCTCTGGTGCGTGTGGATCCTTGGCATCAGCCACCGGCTTCGAACCGATCGAGTCCCACCGCGGTAGGGCGCCAGTCAGATCACGCAAGGGACACCGAACAGCACCCCACCCATGCATCCATCCGGAACCGGGCAACAGACACCGGGGAATCGAGTGCCGAGCGGGCCGCGGGTGTCTGCCGTGTCCCGACTCACGTAGATGTGGTGAAGATGACAACGGGTGGGCGCTGAGGGACTCGAACCCCCGACCCCCTCCTTGTAAGGGAGGTGCTCTGACCAGACTGAGCTAAGCGCCCCGGGCCGGTCACGCTAGCCGTTGGCTGTTCCGGGGCCTGCGGGGTCGCCCGCTCCGCCTTCTCGCGGGACGCCACCTACCCTGAGGCGCTGACGGTTCGGGCCATCGCCATCAACGCCGCGGTGGTCTCGATCTGGAGCTCGGGCAACTCGTCGGGCGGAAACCACCGGACTTCGGCGATCTCCGGCGACACCGGGCGGACCCCGGCGAGATCCACGCCCTTCCCCAAGCGGGCTCGGTAGACCAGATCGACCCGCTGGGGTCGAGCGTCGACCACCACCACCGGCTCGCCCGACACCACCACGTCGAGCCCCACTTCCTCGCGCACCTCGCGACGCGCAGCGTGGGCAGGTTCCTCTCGCCGATTCAACAAACCACCGGGAACACCCCACCGGCTGCGATAGCTGTGGCGCACGAACAAGATCGCGCCGTCCGCCCGCTCGATGATGCACATCGCACCCACGGTGTACGAGGGCGCGAGGGTGCGCACGACCCAGCGGCGCGCCAAGACCGGCAAGCGCTGGTAGCCACGCAGCGCGAAGCGGTGAAGGCGGACGCGCATCACCTCAGGATACGGACCTCCCGGTGCCGAACGTCCGGCGGACGGCGACCAGCTCGGCAGACAGCGCTGGGGTGGCCCCCGCCACCGGTGTCCGCCGGGCTCCGTGGTCGAGCACCACGAGGGGTCGGCCCCAGGCATCGGCCACCCGCACGCCGGCCTCGCGGCAGATGAGGAGCGCGCCCGCATAGTCCCAGACCCCGTGCGCGTCGGACGAGCAGTCCACGAAGCCGTCGAGCACGCCCTCTGCGACCGCGCAGAGGTCGAGTGCCACGGCCCCGAGGGCGCGGAACTGACGCCACCCCAGATGCCTCGGTGGCAGACCGGAGAGGCCGACCATGGCCTCCTCGAGACGCTCGCAGCCGCTGGGATGCAGCACCACATCGTCGACCGTCGCTCCCCCGCCCCGACGGGCCGCGTACTGGCGGCCACCGACCAGGTCGACCACGAACGACGCTCGCGGACCATCGGCGTCGACTGCACAGAGGCTCGTGGCGTACCAGGGCACGCCTCGTGATGCGTTGGTCGAGCCGTCGAGCGGATCCACCACCACGACGAGCGGCGCGTCGAGTCGGTGCCCGCCCGACTCCTCGCTGAGCACGCCAACGCCGGCCGCGTCCAGCACCTCGTGTGCGGCGGCGTCCGCCACGAGGTCGCTGCGGTACTGGCCGGCCCTGGTGCCGGACGGCCCCCAGTCGTCGAGGGGCCCGAGTGCGTCGGCGACCGCCTGCGCCGTGGTGCGCAACAGCGCTGCGAGCTCGTCGTCGTTCACCGTGCCTCCTGTCTCAACGTCATGCCTGCGTGGCAGGCTAGGGAGGTGGCCGCCATCGACGTCGCCGGTTTCATCGCAGACCTGAAGGATCACGCCGTGG